>Ga0187878_1000924_pt1 | contig 30824 bp, 32 predicted proteins | sample June2016WEW_17_1_FD_132979 | JGI IMG/M metagenome (GOLD analysis project Ga0187878, IMG submission 132979) | Peatland microbial communities from SPRUCE experiment site at the Marcell Experimental Forest, Minnesota, USA - June2016WEW_17_150 | ecosystem: Environmental > Terrestrial > Soil >...
CTGGACCTCATTAAGACCTTTCTTGAACTCGCTCATACCTTTGCCGAGATTTCTGGCCAGGTCGGGTAATTTTTTCCCGCCAAAGATTACCAGGACGATTAAAAGAATCCATACCCAGTCCAGGCCCTGCGGCATCTGGATTGCCATTACGTTTTGCATATATTCAGTCATTTTGTTCTCCTATACAGCTTTGCGTAGTAGTTACGCAGTAAAAGTTAACGTCTTGAGGTATAATAAAGCATAAATCGGCAATAATCAATCACCAAGATTATTTATAATACGCCGACGAACCGCCAAATGTGCTTATTTTGTCGCGGTTATCGGCACGATTTTTACGTCTCTGTCGCGGTCTTTGGCCGTATCTATTATGTTGCCCATTTTGTCAACGGCTATGCTTTTTCCGCCATAGACCCTGCCCGACCATGGCCCTCTGCTTATCCTGCCTACAGGATTGGTTCCCAAAACCATCGCGCCGGTTCGCTTCGCGGCTTCTGTAACCACCTTATGAAACTCCTCGCTGTGCGCAGGCCATTTTTGCTCTTCTTCCGCGTAGCCATAAGGCACTAAAAGCAGGTTCGGTTTCAGCGCAGCCATCCGGTCGAGAAGGTCTTGGCGATGAGTGTCGGCGCATATAAGAAGGCCAATCTTACCGAATTTGGTGTTCACTGTGGCGATATCGGATTCGTTTCCCGGCGTATAAGGTGGGGACATCAATTTTTGCGGGATGTTTACCTGGCGGTATTTGAGCAGAATCTGGCCTCGGTCATCGATAAGAAGGGCGCTGTTGAACAATCTTCCCATTTCAAATTCCTCAAGGCCGATACAGAGATATGTCCCGTATTTTTTCGCGAGTTCACAAAGCTGCTCCGAATCCGGCCCGGGAATTGTGCAGGCCCTGGTGTGCGCATCGGAATTGAGCCAGCCAAGCATTGTCGCCTCGGGAAAGCATATTAGCTCGGCGCCTTTCGATTTGGCCTCGGCTATGGCGTTTTCAATCCGGACGAAATTGCCGCTTCTGTCGCCGTCGAGGATGACTATCTGGCACATAGCGATACCGGGGCCTTTGCGTCTGGACATAACGTGGATGATTGTGCCTATGACGACAATCGCCACGAACAGCCCGCCCCAAACGGATACCCCCTCGCCTGTGCATAATATGTTAAACATTTCGCCTTGTTTCCCCAAACCAGATTGATAAATGATTACCGATTATTATGCCCTCTGCCGGCAAATAATCAATCACCATTTTTCTTCCTTTGGTTTTCCCTTGACTGTTGCCGGCTAAAGGCAAGGATTTTCATCATCGCAGTTGAATTGTCGAGTGTGATTTCGCGGAGCGGCGGGCGGCGCAAAGAATTTCGGTGACTGTCATATTATTTTCGAGAGACGCCAGCTCATGCGGTTTTATCCCGCCATTAACCATCGCCGCGAGATAAGTCAAAGAATCACTGTAAGGAGATTCTATTGCGTTGGCGGTTATTTTCTGCTCGGGTTTTCCATCGATGCGCAGAATTGCTGTTTTACCGTCGATAGTTTGAATTGAGCCGGCTGTGCCGTAGATTTCAATGCTATCCCTGCCATAGGGCCAGCTCCATGAGGCCATTATGATGACCTGTGTTTGGGGATAGGTGATTATGACGGTTGCGTCATCATCCACTTTTGTGTAGATGTCCGGTTTTGTCTGCCGGGTAACAGCAGTTACGGAGAGCGGCTTTTGATTGTTCAAAAACCATGTTGCCAGATTTGCGCCGTAGCAGCCGAAATCAAAAAGAGCGCCGCCTCCGTTTAATTTCGGGTCGGTCAGCCAATTGAGGAATTCAGGCGAACAGTTGATTTCCTTCGGGCCTGAATGGCCTTTATAGAAGATAATTTTGCGAATCTCGCCGATTGTCTTCTGCTCGATTACTGTATCGCGGACTAATGTATTCACCGGTTCCCAGGTTGACTGGTAGTTGACGAGGACTCGGATGCCTGCTTTCTTTGCGGCCTTGGCCATAGCGGCTGCGTGCTCAATACTCACGGCCAGCGGTTTTTCCATCATCACGTCTATATGATGCGAGGCACAGGCCTGGACAACTTGCAAATGGTCGAAGGTGGAGGTATGGGCGACCACGGCCTGCGGTTTGGCCTCGTCGAGCATTTTATTAAGGTCTGTGTAAATTATGGACTGTGGAAGATGGTATCTCGCGACGTATTTGGCGGCAAGTTTGGCGTTTGGTTCAGCGATGCCGACAAGGGTGACGTCCTTGCGGCGGGGAAGTTCTCTCAGCAGGCCGGTAACGTGGTCGTGGGTGAGGCCGGCAATCGCGAGTCGAAAAGGCGGCTTGGCGTTAGCGTCCGCTTGCTGGTTTGAGTCGGATGGTGAGGCAGCAATCGCATCTATATTAACAATACCATTGGTTTTGTTAATATTCTTGTTATCGTTGCGACAACTTGTTGTTATCGTTGCGACAGCGAGCAGGATTATTATGGTTCTTGCGGACATAATTTCGACTCCTATATTTTGAAAGTTTCGAATCCGGCGTTTTCCATTTGATACTTTACCGCCTTCCAAACCCGATATGTTACCATGGTCTCTCCAAATCGCAACCGTCTGCTATCCTTCCTTTCCGCAATTTGACATAGGCATCGGCGGGGGGTATAATAATCGGCTGTTTTTAGGGGCAATCCCGATAAAAGCGGGATGCGGAAAAAATATGCATCTGATTTCCGGGCGAGCGAGAACATTAGAAACCGCCGTTGGCGTGCTGATTTTGTTTATTATGGTTGCTACAGCGGTCGGCATCTATTTTGTGCAGCGGGATTTTAATATGGCCCGGTTTGGCATCGCGTCGGAGCAGGGGAGCGGTGGCGATTTCCCGCCCGTTGGCAAAGCCGAGACATACAACACCGATAATCTTTACGAGAAAATCGACGGCAAGGCCCCTATGTATCAGGAGGCCGGTTTTGTTAAGCTGACCACCCAGCGGTTCGCGGCCAAAAACAATTCCGAACTGGGATTCGAGCTTTACGTTTACGATATGAACAACGCGAAGAACGCCTTTTCGGTTTACAGCAGACAAAAAAGGGCGGATGTTATCGACCTGAGCGACCTGGGGGCGTCCGCGTTTGGCTACGTGGCAGGCAACGCGATTTGCATATCGCTTGGCAAAAATTATATCGAGATGATTGGCTCAGCCGAATCGAACGAGCTTGTTGACTGGATGAAAGGTATCGCTAAAGACCTGTCCGCTAAATTTAAGCCAACTGACAAAGACAGGATAACCGAACTGGGGTATTTCCCGACCCAAGGCACGGTGGCCGGAAGCTGGAAATTGCAGATTGATAATGCCTTCGGCTTTGACGGTCTTACCGATGCTTATTCCGCACAATACAAATCGGGCGATAAAGCGGTCTCGATATTTTTCAGCAAACGCAAAAACGCTGATGAGGCGAAAACAGTCGCGAAGAATTATTATGATTTTCTCATAACCAACAGCGCCAAGGCAGTCACGGTTGACAGCGAAATTCTCAAATCCGCCGGCGCATCGATCGTGGATTTTTACGGTGCCTTCGAGATTGTCTTCCCGGCGGGCATATTTGTCGGGGGTGTTCACGAAGCGGACAACAAGCAGGCGGCGGAAAAAGGTGCGGAAGTTTTGATTGACCAGCTTAAAAGGGTAACTGGAGAAATCGGTGGCTGACCAAAACCAAAATAATCTCGGTCGAAGGCAACTGCTTGTCCGCGGGGCGAAAGCGGCGGCATCAATCGCCGCTGCTGTTGGCGTCGCTCGCTGGCTTTATGACCCTAAAGGGCCTGGGGCGAAAAACGAGGAAGTCAGCTTTTTGGGGACTTTAGCGAAGGGATTGCCTGATTTTTCGGTGCCGCGTAAAGATGGGCAGGTGATAAGTATCGTCAAAGGCCAGGACAGGTCAAAAACTGTAAGCAAGGCGATTGAACTTCTCGGGGGTATTGAGAGGTTTATAAAACCGGGCGACGTTGTCGTAATAAAACCAAACGTCGGCTTTGCGACGCCGCCGATTCTCGGTGCGACTACACATCCCGATGTGATCACCGCGGTCGTAAAATTGTGCTACGAGAAGGGCAAAGCCAAAAAGGTAATAGTAACCGACAATTCAATAAATGACCCCGCGAGTTGCTTTACAATAAGCGGTATCAGTAAAGCCGCATCAGCGGCTGGCGCGGGAGTTATTATGCCAAGGGATTCGTATTTCAGCCCGCTTACGCTTGAGGGCGGCTCACTGATTAAGGATTGGCCCATATACTGCGCCCCGTTTGCCAAAGCCGACAAGCTCATCGGCATAGCTCCGCTGAAAAACCATCACAGGAGCGCGGCGTCGATGACTATGAAAAACTGGTATGGCCTTCTCGGCGGCAGGCGAAACGTGTTCCATCAGGATATCAATAACATAATCGCCGAGCTTGCCATGCTGGTCAAGCCGACGCTGGTCATACTCGACGGCACGGTTACGATGATGACCAACGGGCCTACGGGCGGGTCGGTGTCAGACCTGAAAAAAACAAATACGATGATTGCCAGTTGCGATATGGTCGCGGCGGATGCCTTCGGGAGTTCACTGCTGAATCTAAAGCCGGCAGATTTGCCGTATCTGGCAATCGCCGAAAAGGCAGGCGTCGGGACAGTTGATTATGAATCGCTCAAACCATTGAGGGCCGAAGTAACCTGAAAATAATATGAAAATCACGACGGTTCGACGAATAAACCAGTTGTTCTTTTTTGCCCTGTTTGTGTGGTTTTGCATTGTCGCCACGGTCGGGGACAAGTTCTGGCAAATCCGGAATTGGCCCATTAACTGGATTTTGCAGTTCGACCCGCTTGTCGCGCTGGGTACTATAGTATCAACCCGCAAATTCTACGGGCCTTTGCACTGTGCGATTGGGGTTGTTATCCTGACGATAATCTTCGGGCGGTTTTTCTGCGGCTGGATATGTCCGTTTGGCGCGATACATCAATTCGTCGGCTTCCTGGGCAACCGAGGCAAAAAGGTCGCTGAGAAAATCAAGCTAAACATATACCGCAAGGCCCAGTGTATAAAATACCTGGTTTTGATTTTCTTCCTCGGGATGGCGGCATTTCCTTCACTGGCAGGCACTTTGCAAACAGGATTGCTTGACCCCATCCCGCTCGTAACCCGTTCGTTTCAGCTTGTGCTGCTTCCCATTTTTGACAGAGGCACATATTTAACCTCGGTCAACGCACGTTATTACGAGTTTGGCTGGCTGATATTCGCTGTATTTGCAACAGCGGTCTTGCTGAATCTTGTTATACCGAGATTTTACTGCCGGTTCATTTGCCCGCTCGGCGCATTTTTGGCAATCTCCAGCAGGTTCTCGATTTGGCGCATCGGCAAAACCAAACCGCAGTGTATCAACTGCAAGATGTGCGAAAAGGCCTGCGAGGGCGGCTGCGAACCGAGCGGCAATATCAAAATTGCCGAATGTGTGCTTTGCTTCAATTGCCGGGACGATTGCAAACACGACCTCATCGCTTACCAGACCGTGTCATCGCTTGCGGGTGAGACGCAAGTTGATGTTTCCAGAAGGGGAGTTGTGTTATCGTTTGTTAGTGGCGTATTGGCTGCTCCAGCGATTCGGCTAAGCGGCAAGGTCGCCTCGAACTGGTACACCGGTGTTGTTCGTCCGCCGGGGGCTTTGGCTGAGCCGGAATTCCTGAAACGATGCCTTAAGTGCGGCCAGTGTATGCGGGTTTGCCCGACGAATGTCATTCAGCCGGCTGGTCTGGAAGGTGGCCTCGAAGGATTATGGTCGCCAATACTGAATAATCGCATCGGCTCAAGCGGCTGCCAGTTGAATTGCGTCGCCTGCGGACAGGTCTGCCCAACTTCGGCAATCAGGCCCATTACTCTTGATGAAAAAAGGGGCCTCGGTGATTTTGAATCCGCCGGCCCAATCAAACTTGGAACGGCGTTCGTTGACCAGGGCAGATGTCTGCCGTGGTCAATGGATAAGCCCTGTATTGTCTGCCAGGAAAATTGCCCAGTCAGCCCCAAGGCGATTTTCACGAAGGATACTTTTATGACAGTCAGAGACGGCGTAGTTTCGATTAAGCAGGTAACAGGCCGCACAATCGAGATTGACAGAGGCATCCCCGCGGACAAATTCGCCACAGGCGATTATTATGTTCTTTTTGAAGACGGCAGCCGGTGTAAAATCTCCTCAAATACCGCTACTTCAGTAGGGATTTCCGAAGGCAAAGTGTCCACGGCGGCGGGTAAAATCGAAATACAGGTGCGATTGCAAAAACCCTGTGTGGATATCGAAAAATGTATCGGCTGCGGCGTGTGTGAACACGAATGCCCCGTAAGCGGCAAAAGGGCGATACGGGTAACCGCTGAAGGCGAAACCAGAAGCACAGACCGAAGATTGTTGTTATAATAGCACAACATGGTGAACAGAATAGCGTTGCCGAAGGTAGATAATAGTTGAACCTGTATTTATAACCTGAACGAAAAAACAGTTTCTTATGGAGAGTTGTCGATGAGCAGCGAATTTAACAGAAGGAATTTTTTGAAGACAATCGGAGTGGCGGGGTTAGGTTCGGTTTTGGCCTCGAAGGCGAAAGCGGATTCACCTGCCCTGAGCAAAGTCGATGGGAATGAGCCAAATGCCGCAGGCCCAAAACAGCAGAATGAAACCCCTCAGGTCCCCACGCGAAAATTCGGCAAGTCGGGACCGGATGTATCGGCATTGTCTCTCGGTGCCATACAGCTTATCGATAACCAGGTTATTCTTACAAGCTCTCTGAAATGGGGCGTGACCTACTGGGACACTGCTTACGGTTACACCAACGGCAACAGTGAGTTGTGCATTGGTAAGTTCCTTGCGGCTAGGCCCGAGATGCGAAAGAAACTGTTTATTGCGAGCAAGGCCTCTCACGCCAGAGGCGCACAGGAAGTTGAAGGCCGGCTCCAGGAGTCGCTCAAAAGAATGAATACTGATTACGTGGATGTTTACTATGGTGTCCACGTGCTTGATGATATCTCTCAGCTCACCGAAGACCTCAAGCCCTGGGCGGAAAACGCAAAGAAAAAGGGATTGATAAAATATTTCGGTTTCAGCACGCATACCAATATGGCGAAAAATCTGTTCGAGGCGTCAAAACTCGGCTGGGTTGATGCTATTTTGACGACATATAACTTCCGCCTGACTAAAGACCCCATGATGCAAAAGGCCATCGATGCCTGCTACAAGGCGGGAATAGCGCTGACGGCTATGAAAACCCAGAAAAGTGTCTCGGTCCAGACCGACGAAGACAGAAAGCTGATTGAGCATTTCTCGGCGAAGGGTTTCACTGAGGGCCAGGCGAAGATAAAGGCCGTTATGGAAGACGAGAGAATAGCTGCGGTAACCGTCGGGATGAACAGCGTCGCGCAAATAACTGAAAATGTCGCCGCGGCGCTCGACAAGACAAAACTGGCGCAGGACGACAAAAACGCCCTTGCCGAATACGCAAGCGCAACCTGCAGCGGTTATTGTGCTGGCTGCGCCCATATCTGCAACGCCGCTGTTGCCGGCGTGTCAAATATCAATGATGTTATGCGGTCGCTTATGTATCACAACAGCTACGGTGACACGCAACTGGCAAGACAGGCGTTTGCCGCTATACCCGCCAATGTAAGGGCGAGGTTGTTGACGACGGATTATCGACTTGCTGAGCAGCGTTGTCCGCAGCATATGCCGATTGCCCGGCTTGTCCGACAGGCCGTCGAAATACTTGCCTGATGTGGTTTGCGCGATGAGAATTGAATAGGTGAAGCGAACAAAGAAACGCGAGACAAAATGCTCACGGCTGATTACACCGCTGCTGAATCGCGATGCCCTCAACGATTGCCTATCGCCCGGTTTATGAATCAGGCAGTTCACACGCTTGCCTGATTAGTAAAAACGCTGATTTTGGGCTGTTCAGTACTCACGAGCATCTGAAAAAATATTGTCACTTGCCAGACCGTAAGCCCCTTTTAATACAGCACTTATGACTGACTACCTACTTTTTATTTGGTTCCGCTTGTCCCTTAGATTATAATTCAGCAATAGAGAGGTAGTGGTGTTAAGGTTTTGGCTTCGGCGAAGTTGGTGTGATGAGAAGGTTTTATTATAACGTGTGGTATCCTTTTACGGTTAATAAAAGAAGGATACTTATTCTTACGATAGCGACGTATATCGCGTTGTGTTAAAAAGTTAAACCTTTTCGGCTTTTCTCCGACCGCTCTTGTTGAGCGGTTTTTTTATGCGCACAATCCCCGATGTTGACATCAACCAGTCCCCAACTTAAGCTTTAGGCAATTGTTTGATTGGAAAGGGACTGCGAATGATAGTTGTAACCGGCGGGGCGGGCTTTATCGGCTCAGCGTTAGTTGCTGCTTTGAATAAACGTGGCATCGACGATATCCTGGTCGTTGACCGGCTTGGCAGCGACCAGCGATGGAAAAACCTGGTCAACCTGCGATTTGCCGATTACCTGGACAAAGAGGAATTCCTCGAAATGGTGGCTGAAGACGTTTTGCCTTTCTCCGCTGAGGCCGTCTTCCACCTCGGCGCCTGTTCCTCGACAACCGAGACAGACGCGTCCTTTCTTATGGAAAACAACTTCGAATACACTCGGCAACTGGCCCAGTGGACGACCGAAGAAGGCATCAGGTTCATTTATGCCTCCAGCGCCGCCACCTACGGCGACGGGGAAAATGGTTTTGCGGATGATGAAAGCAAACTCGAAACGCTCAGGCCCCTCAATCCTTATGGCTATTCGAAACAGTTGTTTGACTTGTGGGCGAAGCGCAATGGTCTGCTTGGAAAAATCGCAGGTCTCAAATATTTCAATGTCTTTGGCCCCAACGAATACCACAAGGCCGATATGCGTAGTTTCGTTCTCAAGGCCTTCGAGCAGATAAACACAACCGGCAAGGTGCGTCTCTTCAAATCGCACAGGCCCGATTACAGAGATGGCGAACAGAAACGTGACTTTCTCTACGTCAAAGACGCGGTCGATATGACGCTTTTCTTTTTTGATAATCCGGATGCCGCAGGCATCTTTAATCTTGGTGCAGGCGTCGCTCGTTCCTGGAATGACCTGGCGAAGGCCGTTTTCGCCGCAATGGGCAAAAAGCCGAATATCGAATACATCGATATGCCCGACTCTGTCCGTAATCAATACCAGTATTTCACAGAGGCCTACATTACCAAACTACGCGACATCGGCTACGAAAAGCAAATCACTTCTCTCGAGGAATCTGTTAAGGATTATGTTCAAAATTATTTGGAAAGAGGAATCTATATTGCGGAGAATGATAAATGAATCGTCTTACGAAATATTTTCTGAGGGGTTTGCTGATATTTGTTCCCGCGGCGTTGACGATTTTTGCTTTTTTATGGGTTTTTACCAAGCTGGATACGGGCTTAAGAACCATTTTTAATATATCGATTCCCGGCCTTGGTATTATCGTGACAATCGTGGTGATATTTATCGTCGGCTTTGTGGCGTCGAGCTTGTTAGGCAAGAAATTATTTGGCCTTATCGAAAGTTTGTTCACAAAGACGCCCTTAGTTAAAATGATTTACTCATCGGTCAAGGACCTCGTCGGGGCATTTGCCGGCGATAAGAAGAAATTCGATAAACCAGTCGTGGTTGAGCTTATGCCTGGCGGGGCAAAAGCGCTTGGCTTTGTTACAAGGGAGTCGCTTGCGTTTCTCGGTTTGCCGGGACATATGGCCGTATATTTGCCGCAGTCATACAATTTTGCCGGCGCAGTCCTGATATTCCCGTCGGCACAGGTCAAACCCCTGAAAATCGATAGTTCCGAGGCGATGAGATTCATCATATCAGGGGGCGTTTCAGGCGGCAGTCAATCTTAACGGGTCTAAGCGTTGCAAATCCTCTCAGGCAGGCGTATAATCGCCCCGGCTTGTTCGCCGACGGCGAATTTATTGATTTTTGTAAGGATTTTTTGCAATGCAGATTCCGGAACAGTTGAAATTGCTCAAACGCGGCACGGTGGAGGTTTTCACAGAAGCCGAGCTGGCCGAAAAGCTTACTAATGCCGCCAAAGACAAACGCCAGCTTCGCATAAAGCTCGGCCTTGACCCCACAAGCCCCGATATTCACCTGGGTCATACCGTTGTGCTTCGCAAGATGCGTCAGTTCCAGGACCTCGGCCACAAAGCCGTTTTGATTATCGGCGACTACACCGCCCGCATAGGTGACCCCACAGGCCAGAATACTACCCGCCCGATGCTCTCGCCCGAACAAATCGATAAAAACGCAAAGACATATTTCGACCAGGCGGGCAAAATCCTCGATACCTCCCCCGACAAACTCGAAGTCCAGCATAACTCCGAATGGCTTGCCAACCTTCATCTTGCTGACATTATTAAACTTGCCGGCAATATGACCGTTGCGCGGATGCTCGAACGCGATACCTTTGAGATTCGTTATAAGAAGGGCGACGCGATAGGCGTCCATGAATTTTTGTATCCGCTTATGCAGGGCTATGATTCGGTTGCCATTAAAAGCGATGTCGAACTCGGCGGCACCGACCAGACCTTTAACAATCTCGTCGGCAGAGACCTTCAGCGAGTCAATAATCAGCCCCCGCAGATTGTTATCATCTGCCCCATTCTTGTCGGCCTGGACGGCAAAGAGAAGATGAGCAAATCGAAGGGCAACTACATAGGCGTTACCGACCAGCCCAAGGATATGTTTGGCAAAGTGATGAGCATCTCCGATGATATGATGGCAAATTATTTTACTCTGCTTACCGATTTGCCCTCTGAAAAAATCGCCGAACTGACCAATTCGCAGAAGACACATCCCAAAGAAGCGAAAGTCCTGCTCGCAAAGACGATTATCGCTCAGTTTTACGATTCAGTAGCCGCCGATTCGGCTGCGGAACAGTTTGAAAAGGTTTTTGCCCAGAAGCAACTGCCAGATGAAATGCCGGAATTCAAATTGTCTGCTGAGCCGGTTTCAGTTAAACAATTGCTTATCAACTGCAAACTTGTCGAATCAGGCGGCGATGCAAAGCGTATGTGCGCGCAATCAGCCGTAACTATCGATGGCCAAAAAGTTGCAGACCCAAATGCTCAAATCACCCCTGCAAACGGTATGACCATCCAGGTTGGCAAACGAAAGTTCGCGAGAATCAGGACCAGTTGACCAAATCTACCAATCTTTGCCGGTTTCTCATCATAATCCATAGCGGATTACAAATGAATAACTCCGGCTGCCGAAGAGAGTCAGGCATTCGTTGTAAAGATGTCGCGGGCGATGTCCTCGCCTGCGTTGCAGGCATAGTAGTGTTCCACCGCCTTCTGGCCTTTGCTTTCGAACATCTTCGCTGAGGAGAATGTGCCGCTTTTCATCAGGATGGCGATGGCTATGCACGCGGCAACGTTAGCGAATGAGTGTTTGTACCTGGAGCATCTTTCGATAATGCTCAGGTCGGGGCGGATGTTTCGGAGACGTTCAGCTTCGGCTGTTGTTCTCAGGCAGTGTTTGAGCACGCCGATTGCCTGGGTATTGGCTCGCATCAGCAAATCAAGATTGTGCGGCTGGGATTTTAACAGGGATATTGCGAGTTCAACATTGCCGAGGTGCGCCAGTCGTTGCCGGCACCGCGGGCAGTTTGCGATGTGGTTTTGTATCCAGTGCCGGTCGGGACTGAAACTGTCGGCCAGCAGCCGAAGTACCCGGTCTCTAAGTTGTCTGCAACAGGTTTTTCCCTTCGCGGCCCACATATTATTACCTTGTTTCCTTTCTCATCCAGGCGGCTAAAAGCTGGACTGCTTTGCATCTGTAAACTCTCGCGGTCGCAGCCGTGATTCCCAATATCTTTCCGACCTGCTCATACGGCAGGTCTCCAAGGTCGTGCAGGGTTACGACGTCACGAAAATGCTCCGGCAGTTCCGCGATACCCGCTCTTAACGCCTCAGTCAGATACCGCGTATCAAGCTCGGTGACGGGTGAGTTCATATTGCGCTGGGCGGTTATTCTCGGCGGAAGATTATTTTTTTCAACAAGTTTATGTCTCAGGATTGATATTGCTATGTTGCTTGCCGAGCGAAAGACATACGCCTTTACATTTTCCGGCTTGCATCCGTGTTCGTGGTGTGCGAGTTTCAGGAACGTATCCTGATACGCGTCGCAAACGTCCTGCTCATTGCCGAGTATCCGCCAGAGCATATTGATCAATTCCCGGCCGTGTTGCTGCATTGCGCAGAGGACCCACCCCTGCGTCTGTTCCAACGCCTTTGGGATTGGGATATCCCACAGCAACTCAATGCTGACAGCCCTGCCAGTCATAATTTCTCCGATTATTAAGACGCGCTGCCTGACATTATGTTAACACCAATTCGGTACTCAATGGTGAAAAAAATGTTTTTTCCGGATAACATTTTGTCCTGCCTGCGCGTCTGAATCTACAGGAGGGTGTCAGGGAAAACAGTAAGGTATGTTCGTTTAAGGGTGCGAGGAAATGGCTTTAACTCTTTATAGAGACAAAACTTACAAGCAAAAGGCACAGCCGGGCGATGTGGTTACCCTTGTGGATGAGTTGCTCGCAAAGGCCGTGGATGTCGGCGCCAGCGATATTCATTTTGAGCCGACCGGCGCCGAGCTGGTGGTAAAATTTCGTCTTGACGGGCTGCTGAATGTGGTTGAATCACTGCCAAAATCCATCTCAGACAACGTAATTGCTCGGTTGAAAGTTTTGGGTGGGCTTCTGACGTATCGCAATGATTTGCCGCAGGAAGGACGAATGGAAATCAACAACAGTTGCGAAAACGTTGTTGACCGACGGCTCTCGGTATTCCCGACAATATACGGCCAAAGAGCTGTAGTGAGAATCTTTTACAAGAACGCGCAGTTGACAGACCTTGAACAACTGGGGTTCTCGCCGGCGATATATGCGGCGTTGAAACAAACCGCCTGCACTAATCAGGGTGTTCTGCTGGTGACGGGGCCGGCTGGCAGCGGCAAAAGCACTACCTTGGCCGCCGTTCTGAGGCACATTCAAAAACAGTTCCCGGGTAAAAGCATAGTTACGCTGGAAGACCCCGTGGAGATTCGACTCAACGGCGTTACCCAGGTTCAAATCACCCCTTTCGGCCCGATGACGTTTCCGACGGCCCTGCGTTCGCTTCTTCGCCAGGATCCGCAGGTCCTGATGATAGGCGAAATTCGCGATGCCGAGACAGCGAAGATAGTGATTGAGGCGGGTCTTACGGGGCATCTGCTTATGAGCACGATGCACAGCGGTTCGGCTGCGGCAGCGATTCTGCGACTTTTGGAGATGGGTATCGAGCCATACCAGGTAACGTCGAGTATTTCGGCGGTTCTTAATCAACGGCTTGTCCGCCGATTATGCGGCAAATGCAAAAAACAAACAGCCGCCGGCGATTGCGAACCAGTCGGATGCGATGAATGTTTTGGAACGGGATTCAAAGGCAGGATGTTGATAGCGGAGCTTGTTCGGCTCGACAGCCCGCTGCGAAAGGCGATTCTTGCCAGGACCGACACCGACGAGATTGAGGAAATTCTGAGCAATAAAGGTCACGCCGGTATGCTTGAAGACGGCAAGCGATTGGTCGCCGATGGTCTGACCACGCGGGATGAACTGGATAAGGTATGCGGTTCTGCCGGGGACATTTGACAGGTCGATATTAAGACGGGAGATTTAAGGATGGCGACGTTCGAATATAGTGCGATGACGGCCTAGGATCGGCTTATGAAAGGAATTATCGAAGCCGGGTCGGTGCAGGAAGCGACCGAATTGCTCGAGCAGATGCGCCTCAAGGTCAATTCGCTCGAAAAAGCCAGGCCCGAAAGGCCGAAAACGCTTATCGCCAGAACGGAGTTTTTGCTTTTTAATCAGCAGCTTGCCTCGCTTACGAAGGCGGGGATTCCTTTGGAAAAAGGTCTGCGAGAGTTGTCGAAGGACGTGGCTTCGAGGCCTATGCGCAAGCTGATAGATTCGATTGCTACCGACCTTGAAGCGGGGATGAGCATTGAGCGGGCCTTTGAAAAGAGGAAACAGCATTTCCCGCCGCTCTATGGTCGAATACTCAAGGCCGGCGTCGAGACGGGCCGGCTCAGCGAGATGCTGACGAGCTTGAACAGGCACATCGAGATTACCAACCAGACAAGGCGGATAGTATTCGAAGCGACGGCCTATCCGGCGGTCGTATTTGTTATGGGTTCTGTTATTATGACTTTCGTGTTGATGTTTCTGGTTCCACAGTTCAGAGGTATTCTTCAGGAGATGACAGGAGGGCAGTTGCCTGCGGCAACACAGTTTGTTTTCGCTTTATCGCAGCACGTTTTGTATTTCTGGCTGGTGGTTGGCTGTCTGGTTGTTGCGATTTTTGGAATCAATGCGATTCTCCGGTCTTTCCCGGAAGGGCGACGCATCAGGGAAGCAATAATTTTACACATACCTGCGTTCGGGGCTTTGTATCACAGCACCATATTGAGCAAGATGGCCGAGGCAATGGCGATGATGGTTGCGGCCGGCTGTGATATGCCAACGTGCTTTCGGCTTGGGCCTGATGCGACGGGCAGTGAAACGCTGAGAAAGGAGGGCGACATTGTTGCCTCGCAGATTGAGAAAGGGGCCGGCATTCTCGACGCCGGGCAATTCTGCAGGGTTATGCCGCGATTTTTCCTGTATTCGATTCAACTGGGTTCGCAGCGAAATGAGTTGCAGGACAACCTGCGAAGTTTAGGCGATATGTATGCCCAGCAGGTTCGCAGTGCCCAGACCCGTCTGCAGGGGTTGCTGCTGCCCGTTATGATTATTATTGTGGGCTTTTTCATAATGATGTGCATTTGTGCGATGTTCCTGCCAATGATAAAAATGATCACAATTCTGAGTGTGGGATGATTGGGTTATGCTGGTTGTTTTGGCAATTGTGCTGATGATTGCCTCCGGTGTGCTTGCCTTTTACAGGCCGGGCCTGGGGTTTGTCGCAGGCATTGTACTTAGCATTGCTATGTTTGTTCAGGGCGCTGTATTAGAGCGAGTGGAGATATTTGGCGCTGCGCCTTTTATTTTTGTCGCTGCGATGACAATGACAGCTTTCGGTCATCGCAGGGAGGGGGCCCTGTGGGCAAGAACCTGGGCAAGGCGGATTCTGACTGGTTGTGTTTTGATTTTGTTTACGATTGGCGCCTTTGCGTTTTTGGGCGTCTGGGGCGGATTTGGGCTGGTTTTCGTGCAGTTGTTTATATGGGCGATAATCGGCGCGTTTGCGACGTCGGAGCTGGCCAGGTCTTCTTATGTGATAACCACTATTGGTTCGAGTATGCGGCAGAATCTCCCATTGCCTATGGCGCTGGAGATGGCCGCGGTAGGTCAGGATGAAAAGCGAGCGGACATACTTCGAAATATAAAGAAGTGGCTTGTAGAAGGGTACTCTTTGAGTGAATCGCTCAGGCGCGGATATCCTAAGTGCCCCGCCCATATTATGGCGATGGTTGCGGCAGGAGAGCGAATCGGGCAGATTCCACAGGCGATTGGCGCTTTGGAGCAGGACTTGGTCGCAAAGGCGAGCACCAGCAAAAAAATCAGGCATACTCCAACGTTATATCCGCCGATAGTACTGCTTTTTATTGTTATACAGGTATTCCTGATTATGGTGTTTGTCATGCCTAAATTTCGCGTGGTACTTATGGAGATAAGTGAGGATGCGAAATTCCCGGCAGCGACAAGGACGTTGATAACAATTGCCGAATTTTTTACAAAGGGTCCTGGTTCGTGGTTCGGCCTGGGGCTGGCCTTACTGGTTTTGGTCTGGGGTGTTGTTTATATTCGCGTCAGGGCCAGGCCCCGTCAAGTTGAAAAGCCGTATCTGATTTCCCGCATAGGCGATTTTTTAAAATGGCATCTGCCTTTTATCCGCTGGTATGAGTGGTGTCGCGCAATGCAGCGAATTGCGGGGCTGCTTCGGCTTTCGCTTAATGCCGGCTGCACGGTCAACGAGGCGATAGCCAATACGCTGCGCATGGATGTAAATCAAAATTTCAAAAAGAGGTTGAAAGATTGGCTTGCGAGGGTCGAGCGAGGTGACGATATAGGCCAGTCCGCCCAGCAGTGTGGCATGGGCAGCGCTATGGCGTGGGCCTTTGCGGATGTGCATAACCACCGAAACACTCTCGATATTCTTGAAACACTTGAGACGTCGTATCGCTGGGGCTACAGCCGGGCAGCCGCATTGGCCAGGTTCATAATCGGCCCCTGCGAGACGCTTTGCCTGGGACTTATGGTGGGGTTCATAATGTATGCTATTTTTGCTTCGATAGTCGCGGTGATATACGCTACGGCAAGTTCGGTTATGCCCTGATTGGATGAAAGACGAAATAAATGACCACTAAACATGTCAGATATTGCGGCCTGATGATGACGGAGTTGATTGTTTCTCTGACGGTTCTGGGGATGCTTATGGTTACCTTCGCGATATCACTGGATGGTTTTAGACGGCTGAACTACTACCAGTTCACAAGACAACGCTGCGTGTCAGCGGCGCAGGCGACACTCGATAGCATCGCTGTCACAGGCAAGGCGATTGACGAAGCCGACACAAACCGGCTGTGGCCCGGCGTGATTATTAAAATTGACGAATCGGAGGGAACGGGCCAGTGGAAAGGATTAAAACTGATTAGCGTAACGGCCGGCAGTGCTGCTCTGAACAAAAAGGTAGAAGTCCGCTTATCGAGATATTTCTCGAAAGGCGATATCGCGATGAATAAAGCAGGTGATATACCTGTTTTGCGGGAGCGTTAAGATGCGCAAGGGCTATTTGATTGTCGAAATGATGGTTGTCATTTTTATTATGGCAATGGTTATGGTAACGCTCGAGCGTTTTTTTAGAACATTTACATACGACTTGCCGAGAAACTCACGGCTAATTCAGGAAAACCACACCCTTAGCAATGCGGTAAGCCATATACGGGCTGATGTCGTTTCAGCGAAAACCTTGTCGGAATCTGTCAATGGCCCTGACGAACCTAATACGCTGTTGATGAAAATGTCGGATGGCGTGGTTTCTTACAAATTCAGTGATGGCCGGATTCTTCGCAGTTTTGCCGGCGGTGCCGCAGGTTCAGCAAGCGGGGATATGATGTGGTCGGTTCCACACGGCAGGATTGAGTGGCGGGTCTGGAGCAAAAACAAAACGGGTTGCGCGGTTGAGATAAGCACCTGTATCGAGGATAAAAGTTTCGGCCATATACGGAAAAAGATGGCCAACAACAATTTGTTTTTTGCCGGCGCATTAAGGGAAACTGCTGAATGAATACCAGAAAGACAAAACCCAATGGTTTCATTATGCTTTTTGTCGTTGTTATCCTTGCGCTGATTGGAATGTATATGATTGTTTTGGCCTCCGATGCGAACATCTTTGGTTTTCAGGCCGACCGGGCGTACCTTGAAGCGTGCCAGCAGAATCTTACCGCAAGCGGGTTGGTTTGGGCAAAGAAAAATGTTGGTACCTCAAAAACGGCAATCGGCCCAATTGAACTTGATACTTCCGATATGAGGATTAAAAACGCGGTCTTGAGGGTTAAATTGACCGCCGGAGAGAAGGGCAAATCGCAAGTCGAAATAAACACATCCTGCAGTAAAGCTAGGCAGCGACTCAGTTCTGTAAAAAAATTCACCATTGAAACCAGGCCGTGACAGTATTTGTTTGCCGACGAGCAGCGAACAAATACTGGAGACGAAGGGAATCGAACCCTCATTCCCGCGATGCGACCGCGGTGTGCTCCCGTTACACCACGTCCCCAATACTTATGCTAAAACTGCCACTTATCGCGGCAAACAATACTCTTCATCGGCTCCCCTGTGGTTTGCCTGCTGCCGTCAGCGGGATAACCAAGAGCCATCAACTCAATTATAGCAACATCTTTTGGTATTTCCAGAACCTGTCTTACCTTTCCGGCATCAAATGAGCCAATCCAGCAGGTCGCCAGGCCAAGCTCCGTCGCCATAAGGGCAATATGCTCCAGCGCGATGGACACGTCAATCGGGGCAATCTGCTGGCCGCATTTCATTGTCTCACCGCAAACACTGCAAGCCGCGATAATCGCGCCGGCCTGCCCGAACGCATCCTGATGGTTCGTGCAACCGACCACCCGCTGCTTAACTTGCTTGTCGGTTACTACGACAAATCGCCAGTCCTGCAGGTTCTTGGCCGATGGCGCCTCCCTGGCCGCCTCGAATATCTGGTCAAGCTTGCCCTGCTCGATGGGCTTATCCCGATAAGCCCTGCACGAGTATCTCTTTTTAATAACCTCAAATACCGTCATAATTCACCTCCGGGTAACCATTGTCTATACCAGATGGGAGTATAAACCATCAAGGATATTGACGCAAGTGGCTGTAAACTGTATCCTGCCTACATTCCGGGCGGTTAGCTCAGTTGGCCAGAGCGCCTGCCTTACACGCAGGATGTCACAGGTTCAAGTCCTGTACCGCCCAGTTTTTGTTCGCCGACAAGCGGCGAACTACGCCTTGGCAGGCCGTTCAGGGATTCCGATAGAGCAGCGTAGAGAATGCGGCTTGGTTTGGTTGTGCGGCTCTGCGTTTTGCAATCTCTCTGTGAGCGGCAGAGACATTCATAGAGTGTTCGATAGTCAGGTCTTTTTCCCTCTGTGCAATATCAAGGTGCCAGTCGGCGAAGGCCCTGGTTTGCTTATCGATATCGTTGGCGTCTAATACACCGCTGCGTTCGGCCTTTTGCTGTTCAAAGTCCCCCAGCGATTTAACGAATAAATCCTTTTCCTTTCGCAGGTCCTCCAGTTGCTGGCTTGTTCTGCTGAGGTTCTCAATGGCGATATCAAATCGGGAAATAGACGGAGGGCTGCTCGGTGTTTTGCAGCCGGCGATTATCAGCAGGTATAGGATGATAGCTGTTTTTCTCATTGTTGTATTTCATCTATATTGTGAACCGTGCTCCTTAACATTATATAATTTCGTAATCCTGAATCAAGCCCAAACCGTTATGTTTGACGGGGCTGGTTTCATCAGGTATAATCCCCGCGGTATTAACAGTCACACACAGTAAGTTACATTTGGAAGGCGCATTGAGTTATGATTAAAAACACGGTTTTTGACGTTTTTCGGCCCGACGAGAAGATTTCCGCGATTCTATATGACGCGATTGTTGTTATTTGCGGGTCGCTGATACTTTGTCTCAGCGCACAGGTGAAAGTGTATCTTCCTATTAGTCCGGTCCCGATTACCGGGCAGACCTTTGCCGTTTTGATGCTGGCTGCACTGCTCGGTTCCAGGCGGGGTGTTCTGGCGATGCTCGCATATCTTGTCGAAGGGGCTTCGGGGCTGCCTGTCTTTGCAGGCGGGATTGGCCCGGCTACTTTAATTGGTCCGACCGGCGGTTATCTTTTCGGTTTTATTGCCGTGGCGTATGTGGTCGGCAAATTGGCCGAAATGGGCTGGGACAGGCGTGTCAGCACGACCATAGTCGCGATGCTCGCGGGTGAAATCGTGTTATACACATTTGGTGTGTGTTGGCTTGCGATTATGACCAATGTCAGGACAGCGTTAGTAATCGGTCTGTATCCTTTTATCGTTGGTGATATTCTGAAAATAACTCTTGCAGCGGCTGTTTTGCCGGCCGGCTGGAAACTGCTGAATTATCTGAAAATCAAAAGCACGAGATAACCGGCGGGAAACGATAAACCGACTACTTTGCCCCTGCGTCGGAGTTTTGCCGATACAGGGTATCCAACTGGTTTTTGCTTTCGTTCAAGCTGTTTTGGACGCTTTCTATTTCAACTTTGGACAGCGACATTTGTCCCTGAATGGTTGTCAGTTCTGCCTGAATGGCGTCGAGATTTTGCTTTGTTTTGTTCAGGTCGCCCTGGATTTTTTCCATATCGGTTCTCGATGCGGCGATTCGATTCTGGATGCGGGCGAATTCCGCCTTTGCCCCGGCAAGCTGTTCCTGCATCGCTTTTAAGCTTTGGTTTGCGCTTGTCAGGTTGTTATATCTCTTCTGAATGTTTGTATATTCTGCGTTGAGGTCATCTAACTTTGTTTTGGCATCCATATAAAGCCAGAATACGCTGAGTACGATGACGATAAACCCGGCAGTCAGACCCGCGGTAAATAATTTCGATACGGTTGTCACGCGAGGTTTGATGGTTTTGCCCGCGGCTTCCGCGAAGTCATCGGTTTCAAATTCACTCAACTGTTCGGCGGAGACATCCACGACGTATTTTTGCCCCTTGAATTTTCTTATCTGGATGACCCCAAGCTGGCCCTGCTGTTCGATTATGTCGCTGGAAATTCCCTGCCGTGCGGCGTATTCATCCAAGGGAACAAGATTCCGCCTGAAATGAGAAGACGACTCGTTTCTTTGCGCGGTCGTATTACCTGCGGCTGTTTCTTTATCAGGTGTCGAGCGAGAATTTAGCTGGTTATTATCCATACTTTCCGGCTTACAGCCCATTGCTATGTAAACAAATGGTAATCTACCAGCGATAAGCGCATAATGCCAGAAAAAAGCGGCTCACCCAAAACCGGTGTGCGGATTATTCGCTCTCGACTCAGATAACGAAGGGTTTCGCAACGGAAAGCTTATTTTTTATCCGAACTCGCGTTCTGCAAATCGTCGAGCGTTTCAAGAACCATTGGTATGTGAACGTAAGCCGGCCCGCCCGCCATCACCACTGCCACCGACGCAGCTTCAAGAATCTGCTGTCTTGTTGCCCCGCTTTCCAGACATTTTTGTACGTGGGAACGGATACAAGGCGGACAGTGCATCGCCACGCCTATACTCAGGGCGATTAATTCCTTTTCCTTTACGGCTAATGCGCCGTCTTTCATCACTTTTTGAAATAATCCTCCGAAGCCCTGTATAGTATCGGGAATTTCGGTTTTTAATTTGTCGATATCTGTTTTAAACTTCGCGAAAAATTCTCTTGTCTTGTCCATCCTAATCCTTGCAGCAGTTAGTAATTAAATTTTCTTAAACGCCTCGCCAAGCGATTCAATAACATCCGCGGCGATTAAACTTATTTGCCCAAATCTCTTTGCCGCAATGTCCCCGGCCAGCCCGTGAACATAAACGCCGAGTATCGCCGCGTCAAAATTGCTCAACCCCTGACCAACTAAGGCGGTTATTACGCCTGTAAGAACGTCGCCTGTTCCGCCTGTGGCCATACCAGGATTGCCGGTTTTGTTGACGTAAACTTTTTCGCCGTCAGTAACTATAGTGCCTTTCACTTTAAGTACGACGGTCGTTCCTGTTTTGTTTGCCATTTGTATTGCCTGGATTTTTCTGTCCGCGGGCAGGGGGGTTCTGAAAAGTCCCTCCCAGAGCCGTTTCATTTCGCCGGGATGAGGTGTCAAAATAATGTCTGCTTTGTTTTTATGAGGCCAGTCATTTATTTTGCTAAGGTTGTTCAGCCCATCAGCATCGATAATCAATCGCAGCCCCTTTTGCTCTAACAGCCGTTGAAGCACCGAGGACACGCCCTGCGTAATACCAAGTCCCGGGCCAAAAGCAAAGCAGTCGTTGTCTGGGATTAAATTGAGAATTGTATTAATGGCACTTGCGGCAATTCTGCCCGTGTTATCTTCGGGCAGGGGAATGGTTGTGAAGGATGGTTCTATCGACGCGACAATCGGCAGGACACTTTTAGGTGTCGCCACCCGCACTAACCCGGCACCTGCCCGTAATGCGGCCCTTCCGGCAAGAGCAGCCGCTCCGCTCATACCGATACTGCCCGCGATAATGCAAACCTTTCCGAAATCGCCCTTGTGTGCGTCACTCGCCCGTGGTTTGAGCTTCGGTATCGTTTTTATTAAGTGCATACAGTGTAGTATGTTACAAATAACGCAGGATATGGTCAATGCTGTGAGATAAAAGATTTGACGAGCAAATACGAAGATTTATAATCATAAATAGATTGGAGAGCTTGTGTTGATGAAAGAGAACTTAGGAGGTATTGCGGTTGAAGTATTATCTGGGAGAAAGGCCCGAAAGAGGGTTTATCTGGAAACCATATAATACATAGTTAGGCATAAAAGGAGAACGTCATGAACATCGTTAAAGACACAACTGTATTGGTAGCGATTGCACTGATCCTAATATTAGTTACTAGTGGGTGCAAAAAGAAGGAGGCACCTCAGTCGGTCGCAAGGAGTGTTGAGCAGAGCTCTAAACGTCGTGTGCATATCTCGAAAGCATCTCGTACACAGGACGACTGGGCACAGAACACTTGTACAAACGCAATTAAGCAGCCCAGCTTCACCCCTGTAATTGATCGCGAAGGCGCAATCATTACATTCAATATGCAAGGAAACCCCGTTCATGGAATCACCACCCGCGCCTACGATCCTGTGTTGAAGAAAAGTATCTCGATTCGGGAACTAACCCGGGCAGAACTTGATGAGGGGGCTTCACTGCTGCAGCAATACTACAGAGTGTTTATCAACAAGGGCATCACCACTGTTGTTGTCCACTGTAACGACCTCAAACAAGCTGCAGAGAAAGCCCTAAACAACACGCAGTCAGATCTCAATTACTTCATGGAAGCTGACATACGTACAGGGCTATGCCAGGTGTTCAAAGAAACCGGCGGCGTATCGGAGCTTATTGCTTCCGAGAAGGTTTATTATCCCGAAAAACCTGTGGACGGTTCCGACGGGCAACAAGTATCTGAAGCCGCATCCATACTCGATGCTGAGTCTGCCGGACAGGTTTTCAAGTCAACGCAAGGGCAGTACCAGATGCCACTCCCGGGCGGGGTAGGTACATGGGAACACATGTCGCCCTCTGGGGGGCAAGACGTTTTTGTCCACGTTTCCAACACGCCGACTCGCAGCATCAATATTCAATGGGTCGATGAAACCAAGTCTCTTGACTCTGCCTTTGCACGCTGGAAGGAAATGTGTCAGTCAAACGCAGACCTAAGATGGCAAGCCGCTTCAGAGAAACGAACAAGCATTTCGGGATGCCCTGCGGTTGCCTGTCGGTACGATACTTCATTGTCAAACGGGAAGACCATGTACACGACGTGTGCTCTTATCCGGTCTCGAACCACACTTTATATCATAAATGTACAGAGCACTCAGAGCTATCAGGATTCGGAAGACATTTTCAAACAGTCTTGCGCGAGAATGGTCCTTGCAGAGTGACGAATGGATCAACAAGTCCAACAAGTTGCCTCCACCAGACGCTGCCATTAGCGGATTTGCTAAAAACTCGTCAGGGCGGCCCGCTCCAGTGAAGGCCTGCGCAAAGCATAAAAGCGTTCCGCAGCCCGATGTGAGGCGGGGATAATATCCTACCTATTCCTACTTTCCTGCGTCGATTTTTTTGTTTATTAGTGTGGCGGTGACTGCTGCGGAAAAACCATTGTCGATATTCACGACCGTAACGCCCGATGAGCAACTATTGAGCATCGTCAATAGGGCGGAAAGCCCCTCGAAACTCGCGCCGTATCCGACGCTGGTGGGGACAGCTATTACCGGGCAGCTTACAAGTCCGCCCACAACACTGGCAAGAGCGCCTTCCATTCCCGCCACAACAATTATTACGTTTGCGCTTTGCAGTTTTGGTATGTGTGAAAGCAATCGGTGCAGGCCCGCGACGCCCACGTCGCAAATAAGCTCTGTTCGCTGGCCCATAATCTCCGCGGTAACCTTGGCCTCGCTGGCGACGGGCAAATCGGCGGTGCCCGCGGTTACTATCGGCAGGACCGACTTCGATGGCGTAAGCTGCTTTTGTTCGAGAACGATTGCTCTCGCTGCTTTTTCATACCGGGCGAGTGGAAATTGACCCGTCCCGGCGATTGCTTCAAAGACATCTTCTCCGGCCCTTGTAGCCAAAACGTTGTTGCCCTTCGCCGCAAGCGACGAAAAAATCTTGATTATCTGTTCGGTTGTCTTGCCGGGGCAGTAAATAACCTCAGGAAAGCCCTGGCGAATATGACGATGATGGTCAATGCGGGCAAAGCCGAGGTCTTCATAAGGCAAATGACGAAGCTTCTCGACCGCCTCGTCGATTGTTACATCGTTGTTTTTGACTTGCTGAAGCAATTTTTTTAACTGTTCCGGCTGAATATGATTACTCCTTAACCGTTTGCTTTTGGTTCAAGCGTCAGGTCGGCGAACAGACCCGCTTTGTATCTATAATATGCAAGCGAAGCTACCATAACCGCGTTGTCCGTGCAATATGCTTTAGGTGCGACCAGCAGCTTTTTCGCTGGCGTATATGATTCGCACATCTTCGCAAGGGCGGCCCGCAGCGGGCTGTTTGCCGCGACTCCTCCGCCCAGTAAAACGGTTTTTGCCTTTACACGGTCGATTGCCCTTTGGGTTTTTTCTATCAACACGTCAATCACGGCCGATTGAAACGATGCCGCGATATCGGCGATTTCCTGTTTGCTCATTGAATCAACTTTGGATTGTCCCTTCATTTCCTGTCCCCGGCAGTGGTAAAGCACCGCTGTTTTTAGGCCGCTGAACGAAAAATCAAGTGAATCAGCTCCAAGCATCGAACGCGGAAAATCTATCGCGTGCGGATTGCCTGTTTTCGCCGCATTTTCAATCGAAGGGCCGCCCGGATAGGGCAATCTCAGAATTGTGGCGACCTTATCGAAGGCCTCACCTGCGGCGTCGTCGATGCACCGGCCCATCAATTTCAATTCGAGGGGCGATTCGCAGTCGTAAAGGCAGGTGTGCCCGCCGGAAACAATCAGTGCGATTGCCGGCAACTGCAAATCCTGCTCGGCTATCATCGCCGATTGCAGATGAGCGTGCAAATGATTGACCGCAATCAGGGGTTTATCCCAGATGACACTTAATGTCTTCGCCGCTGTTACGCCCACGACCAGCGCGACAGCCAGCCCCGGCTGGTTTGCGACCGCGATTGCGGAGATGTCATCTTTGGTAACGTTAGCAGCGTTAATCGCCTCGGTTATCACGGGGTAGATGTTCTCGATATGGGCGCGGGAGGCGATTTCGGGAACGACCCCGCCGTATTTTTCGTGCAGTTTGGCCTGGGAGGTTACGATTGAGGATTTGACGGTTTTGCCGTCGGCGACAACCGCCGCGGCTGTCTCATCGCAGCTCGTCTCAATACCCAGGATGTTAATTGTTTTTTCAGGCATAATCCGGATATTAGCCCAATAGCAGGGGGCTGTCAACGCGGCCGGGCGAGCAGGAGGACTTGTTTGCAGATGCTTTTACAGACATGCAGCAGCGAAAACCGAATTGGAATCGGCTCAGCCGGCACAAAATCAGTGCAGACGGTTTTTGGAAACTGGTCCCCCGCAATTTCGATATCATCAAAAATTGAACAACCAAAGCCGATTTGTTTGGCGGTTCTTACGATTGGCAACCTGTCGCAGTCGAGATTTATCAGTTTGCTGCACACTATTTCACAGGCCACCGGCTCTGTTCCCCCGATTAGCCAGCCAAGCGGCCTTGCCCTGCCGTTGATTGGCCCCGGGCCGTCCATTGCGATGACGCCGTCGATTATGGTCAGGGCGGGGTTTAGTAATTTATATATTTCAATGAGCAGCCTGCAGAATTTCTTTTCATTGCCGCCTTTTGCGAAATGCCAGTATGCCTTCCACTTGCCGCTTACACAGCCGAACATATTTTTCACCGCGAACGTCGCCACAAGCTGTTGATGCGTCTTGAATTTCGGCAAATTGATAATTTTATCTGCGTCCAGAGCTGCCGAGCTTATACCTACATCGACGCCGGCTATCTGACGTTTTACCAGCTTACCTAACTGCCTGACGGGGACACCCAGTTTCCTCAGCGGCTCATCGAGTCCCAGCACATTGACGCACTTAAAGACATCACCCCACGCCGGCGAATCGCCCACAAATGGCCTCGCACCGAAATCCTTAAGTATCCTGGCGGTTTCGATGATGACCGCGGGGTCGGTTTGTGTTGCGCAATGACGGGGCTTTGGGGCAATAAAGTTTGGCTTCAGAAGGACACTGTCGTTTCTTCTCACGAATCGTCCGATTCCGCCGAGCAGTTCGAATTGTCTGGCGATTGCGTTGGCAACGACAGATTCTCCATATTCGGTGCAGTGTGTCAGCGCTACTATCGGTTTAGTCGGCATGTTTAAAAAATTGATACGCAGACCAACAGGAAAATCCTTATGGCCGGTTTAGGCCCGGGTTTAGTAAAGAATCGGTCTGCCGCGGAGATTTCATCCAGCTTGTATTCGCGCGGGCATAACATGACAAAATCGCCCGGCTTTATAATCGCGGATATGCCCGCCGAATAAATTCGTAAGTCGTTTCCCCTGATTCGTTCCGCCAGCGCCGGCGCAACCCCCTCGGTCTCAGCCAGAATTGCCGGCATCACCCGAACGCTCGCCAGTTGTGGTGTGTCTGTTCCGGGAGAAATAGAAGCGCTGGTGATTTGTTTTGCGGATACCTGAAGCCCGACGATTCCAGGCCCGACCTCGGCGTTCCCGACGGCTCCCTGGCGGTTGATATAGGGGATGATTATCCTGTGCGGTATCCGGGTTATATGAAGCAGTTCGGGCTGGTTATCCGACATTAACAGCGAGGTGGTGGGCAGTTTTTTTGCGTTTGCGGATTTTAATATCTCGCTTACTTTATTAAATGTGGCGAATTTGCCCATAGCGGCTCGCAATCCGTTTGCCGCGAAACTATTGGAGTCGTTGTATCGCAGTGAACCAGGATCCAGCATTCGCCAGATACCGTCCAGAGATGCGATGTTCTCCGCCGGCAGTTCATAACTTATGACTTCGATATTGGTAGTATGCAGAACTTTCGGCTGGATACGCTTGCCGGTCGGTGCCAAGTCGCCGATTTTGATGCCCTTCATATTCGGTTCTTTCTGAGTGTTGCCACAACCTGCGGGCAACATTATCGCTGAACAGACGAACAATATTTGAACCAGACGAGCCATAAGTATAGGTTAGCCGGTGAGGAAATAACTGTCAACCAACAGGATGCCGGGATTATTTTGCGTCTTTGGCGAATCGCCGGATCCTGTCAAAAAACGGCGTCCGTTTTTCTTCGACGCAGGCGACGGCGTAAAGGTACATCGCAGCCGACCAGCTTTGCCAGTCCTCGCCGTGAAGAACGCCGTCCTGTGCCTTTATCCATTCGTTGAATCCGAATTCCACGTTTGCTACCCTGGCCGGCCGCAACAGTTCCGTTAATGCCAGCAGTTTCTTTGCCGCAAGCTCGTGTTTGCCCGCCGCCACAAGCGCGGCAACATAAAACCCGCATACAAAAGGCCATATCCCCCCGTTGTGGTATTCGCCCGGTTTGTTATATTTCGCGTATCTTGCGACCCAGTCAGGATCCCCAGGTTTAATAAACGGAAAAAAATTCGGTGGCAGATTCACAGCCAGCTCGCCATTTTTTCTCATTGACCGGCATTCTGCCTCGACCCATGATATGATTCTGCGTGCCCTTGAGGTTGATGCCAGCCCCGTAAGAATCGCAATACTGTTGCCTAACAGGTCAAAGCGTTCGCTTCTGTAAACCTTGTAAGCCCACATCGCGTAATATGGTTTGTTCGGTAGGACGAGGCCCTCGTGTATGTGCCGGTTTTGCCTGTCGCCACGCACGAAAAATCTGCCCATCTGCTCCTTGAGGTCCGCTGCCCGCCGGTGTTGGCCGAACAAATGCAGGTAGGCATATACGAGGGTGTTCACATACAGACCATACCCCAGCACCCACTGTTCATCCCGCCAGTCGCTTGTCGGCAATTGCGCGACGAGGACGCGGTTGGTGGGGCTTTGATGTTTCATCCATAGCATCGCTTTCCTGACTGTCTGCTCAAGAAAATCCTTCTTGCCCGTTACCTGCCTGAACAAGGCGACGGCTATCAAAAACAGGGGGGTGCAGTCGCTTGAGCCGCGGTCTTCACGGTCGTGAACCAATGACGGGATATGCCCCTGCGGACTTTGATTGCGGGCGAGGGTTTCGAGGGTTTTTTGCAGGGATTTGATTAGCTCAGCATTTCCTGTCAGCAGGATACCCAGTGATGATACCATCAGGTCGCGGGTATACGGTTCCGGATAGCCCCACCCGGCCGTTCGGGGGAGACCCTGGTAGGGGCCGTGGGCGTTGTGAAGCAGAACCTTTATCGCCGCCTCTTTTGCCTTGGCAATCAACGCTTTATCAGATTTATTCACGTTACGAAATTCCCAGCCGCTGCGAGATTATCTCGACGAATCTTTTTGCGACGACGCGGTAATCGAATTTCTCGACTACCCGCTGCCTGCCCGCCTCGCCCATTTTCTTTCTCAGCTCAGGGTTGGTCATAAGCTCCATCAGGTATTTGGCGATGTCGTGTACGCTTGCCCTGTAATCGACGATTCTTGGCTCTTTGAAGACCACTTTGCGGCCGAGTTCGTGTCCGGATTCGTCATTGAGAATTGTTTCTCTCAGTCGGATTTCCGTGGCTACTTCCGCCAGAAAGCCGGTCTCGCCGTCAATTATAGTGTCGAGCATCCCCATTGCTTTTATGCCTATAACCGGCTTGCCGCAGGCACCCGCCTCAACCTGAATCATCCCGAATCCTTCCAGTCGGGATGGCGCCGCGTAAATATCGCAGGCCGACAGAAGATAAGGCATAAAATTCCGGCTTGTTACGTTTGTCGTGTAGATGACGTTCTTTTCGATTCCAAGGTCGGCAGCCAGTTTCATATCGATGATGTTTTGCTGTTCCGTTCGCGGCTGAGGCCAGACTTTGCAGACGTATTTCCAGTCGGGCGCCTTGGTGTCAATCAAGGCAAGCGCCTGCATAACCTCCTGCGCGCCCTTTGAAGTAGCGTCGCCGCCAACTGTCATAATCATTATCTGGTCGGGTGCGACGCCGAGCGATTCGCGAACCGTTGTAACCTTCAGGTCGTTTTTGTCCCGTGGTATGAAGGCGTCGGTATCGCAGCCGACGGGCAGCACCTCGATATTCTTGCCGCTCAGGCCGTCTCGCACATAGACCTTTTTGACCCATTTACTGGTCACAAGTATCAACGGCAGTTTTTCAAGTATCTCGTGGTAGTCACCCATATAGCCATCGGCAACCAGCCACGGCACCGGCTGCACCCCGTATCGCTGCGGGTGAAGCACCAAATTAGGCGTGTTTCCCCAGTATCCCACCCCGACAACTATATCCGGCTCGAACCAGCGATAGTACCATTCCTTTTCCTGGGCCGATTCGAAATTTACCGAGTGAACATCGACGCCAAGCTCTTTTAAGCCGCGATGAAGCAAATGTCCCTGCGTTGCCAGGCCTGCTGGCGATGGCGGGTAATCATAAAGCAGCAGAACTTTCATTTTTTAACTCCTCGATTTGCTGTCACATTTGCGCCAAACTGCCAGAATGCCTCCTGTTTGGGGCAGCATTTCGCCTCGAAGCTGTCGGCTCCGAAACCATACATTTCGGTGATGATTTTGTATTTCTCCTGCCAGATATTTTCAGGCAGCCACACCTGCACGTCGGCATCCCGGCTGGGTTTAGGCAGATATTTGCCGCCCCCGTCTTCGTACGCGAACATCCATATCAGCTTGCCGGGAAGTTCCCCTATGCTATGCATCATCAGGACAGCTCTGCTTGTCTCTTCGTGTCGCAGGTGTCGGGTGTATTCGCCCCATCGGCTGTGCGTAAGAATAAGGTCGAATCTGTCCATAGGCATCAGCGACAAAAGCGTTTTCCTGATTTCTTTTTCAGCAAGCGGCTTCTGCTCAGGGCCGTCGTCAAGGTCGGCCATTATCCCTTTGGCGCCGAGATATTCCATTACCCGATTGAATTTGGTAGAGCGGTCGGGGTCGCTTTTTCGGGTAAGCGTAATCACTGTCCATCGTGTTTGCGGGTGCAGCAGCATTATGCCGCCCGCCCACAGCGTTTCGTCGTCGGGATGCGCTACGATTAACAGGCAGTTGTTGTATTCCCACGATTGTCCTGCGTTTAAAAGCGTCATATTAATTATCTGTCTCCGGCCCGCCCTCCATAGCCCCCAAGGGGCGAAGGATGGGATGGCAATATCATCTTCATTCACGATATGTTAATCAATGGCCGATGAACAACAGGATGCCTTTTCTTATCAGCATCACCGCAATCGCCGCCAAAAGCAAACTCATTATCTTTGATAGCGCCTTTGTTCCCGCTTCGCCCAATACTTTTATCAGCCAGTATGAGCCGCCAAAGATAAGACCCGCGAAAAGGATGTTCCCAATCACCGCGATGACGGTCGGCAGCAAACCATATTCGGAAATTATAACAAGCGAGGTTGTCAGAACCGCCGGCCCCACAATAAGCGGGGTGCCGATTGGCACTGCCCCGAGGTCTTTGACGGGCATACGTCTTTCCTTGGTGGGGTTCATCAGGTCTATGATTGCTATGCAGAAAAGCAACGCCCCGCCGGCGACCATAAAATCGCCTATGGTGATACCGAGCAGTTTGAAGACCAGTTTGCCGACGAGGATAAAGCTGACCGCCAGCAAAAAGGCGGTTACCATCGACTGGACTATGATTTTGTTTTTTTGCTGTTTATCGAGGCCTTCCGTCAGCGACACGAATATCGGCAGCACCCCGATTGCGTCCACCGCCACGAACAACGGTATGAACGACAGCAGGATGTTCCTGAGAACATCTGTTACGCTTTTGACGTCGCTTGAAAATAGTTGCAAATCCATAGTAATCAGTGTAAATTAGATGCGCACCTGCGGTCAATACTTTTATTGGGGTATAGTGTAATGGTAGCACAACTGACTCTGGATCAGTTAGTCTAGGTCCGAATCCTAGTACCCCAG
>Ga0187878_1000925_pt1 | contig 30753 bp, 25 predicted proteins | sample June2016WEW_17_1_FD_132979 | JGI IMG/M metagenome (GOLD analysis project Ga0187878, IMG submission 132979) | Peatland microbial communities from SPRUCE experiment site at the Marcell Experimental Forest, Minnesota, USA - June2016WEW_17_150 | ecosystem: Environmental > Terrestrial > Soil >...
CTTAACATTATGAACCAGACCCTACCCGAACCGAGAGAAACGATTTCACAGTATGCTCCGCATCTATATTCTATGATTGTCCCAGTTGACATGATCGGAGCAGTGATCGGACCGGGTGGAAAATCAATACGCCATATAATCGAACAAAGCGGTGCTGAGATCAATATCGAAGATGACGGAACGGTTACTATCGCTGCAGTCTCCGGTGAGTCTGCCGCGATTGCGAGAGAAATGATAGAAAAAATTACAGAGGTTCCCGAAAAAGGAAAGATATATACGGGCAGGGTGACGAAGATAACAGATTTTGGCGCTTTTGTAGAAATATTACCGGGTAAAGAGGGACTCCTGCACATTTCGCAGATCGATAGAAAACGGATAAATAGAGTAGAAGATGTTTTAAAACGCGGTGAAGAGGTAACGGTAAAACTGATGGAGATAGATAAAGAGAGCGGCAAATTAAGCTTAAGCAGGAAAGTTCTTCTTCCGGAAACCGAGGAAGATGAACATGGTGAAAAGAAGGAGAGACAGCACAGCGATAGTTCTCACGAAGACAGACACCACGGCGATAGGAGACCGCATAAACCGCGTAACTAAAATATCTCGATAAACTAAGATTCTTAGTCTTATGCCTGTTTATCATGGAGGATTATTGGATTCTCTATCAAGTAAACAGGCATTTTTATTTGGGATGAATTTATTTGATAAATTATTATAAATTTGAGGAATAAGCCTTATTTATTACAAAAATTATCTATGGAAAATCATATCAAACCTCCCACAGCTAAAATTCTTCCAGTAGAATCCATTCATCACGGAGATAACAGAGTAGACAATTATGCATGGATGCATGATCTGAAGGATCCCGAAATGCTCGGTTACCTGAGAAAAGAGAACGAATACACGGACTGTGTTGCCCGGCAATTTTCAGGACTGAAAGAGAAAGTATACAATGAATTTATCAGCAAAATTGTTGAAGATGATATAACGGTTCCATTCAAGCGGGGAAATTACTTTTACTTCATGAAAGAAGAGAAAGGTAAAAATTACCAGGTCCATTACAGGAAGAAAAATTCTGAGGACAGCGAAGAGCAATTAATACTGGATATAAATGAGATAGCAGGCGAACTCGCTTATTGCAGTGTAATCTATGTGCCTTCTCCCGATGGCAGAACACTGGCGGTTGGCGTCGATAGAAAAGGAGACCATTCGCGGACAATTTATTTTAGAAATCTAACTACGGGGGAAACTTCCAAAGAAACGTTATCCAATGTGGGGTGGAGTTGGGAATGGGCGCCGGATGATAAATTTCTCTATTATGTGAAAAATGAGAGAGGTAATATGGGAAAGCAGGTCTTTAGACACATTATGGGGCAGGACCAGAATAATGATGAGCTGCTTTATCAGGAAAAAGATGATAGGTTTTGGGTAGATATTACTATCTCTAAATCAAGAGATTATATCTTTCTTACCTCTGGCTGTATGAATACGAGCGAAGTGAGTTACATCGATGTAAATAATCCTCAGGGAAAATTTAAATTATTCAATAAAAGAACAGAAGGTCTGAGATATTCTGTCGAACAAAACGGGGGAAAATTTTATATCCTGACAAATTATAATGCTCCAAATTACAGGGTAATGACAACCCCGGTTAACAATACATCCATAGAAAACTGGAAAGAGTTTGTTCCTGAAAATCCTGCTGCTAAGATTGAAGAAATGATAATTTTCAAGGATTACCTTGTTTTGAATGAACGCGGAGAAGGATTGACAAAATTCCGTATCATTAATTTAAGTAATAATCAGGCACATTATGTCAAATTTCCCGAACCGGTATATTCCGCATTTTCCGATGCTAATTTTGAATTTGATACAAAATATTTCAGATATATGTATATGTCTTTTATTACACCAAGGACAATATTTGATTATGATATGGAAAAAGGGGAAAGCATTTTATTAAAACAGAAAGAGGTCCGTGGCGGATATAATAAGGATAATTATATGTGCGAACGGATCTATGCGAAAGCTCATGATGGAGTTATGATTCCAATATCGCTTGTTTATAAAAAAGGGCTACCGCATGATGGAAAAAACCCGGCTTATCTTTATTCTTATGGTTCATACGGAATTAGTTCGGAAGTTTGGTTTACCGAAACAAGATTTTCTTTGCTGGACAGGGGATTCGTTTATGCAATAGCACATATCAGAGGGGGCGGAGAAATGGGAGAGGAATGGTATAATAACGGGAAATTATTGAATAAAAAGAACACATTTTATGACTTTATAAGCTGCGTGGAACATTTAGTAAAAACCAAATACACTTACAAAAAAGGAATAACGGCAATGGCAGCAAGTGCAGGAGGATTGCTGTTAGGAGCTGTTGCCAATATGCGGCCGGATCTTTTTAGATGCCTCGTGCTAAGGGTGCCCGGAACGGACGTGCTCAACAATTTATTCGATGGGACAATTGAAAATTCGGCTATGCATTTTAATGAGTGGGGTAACCCGGTAAGTGAAGAATATTATTACTATATCAAATCATATAGCCCGTATGATAATATTATATATCAGGAATACCCTCACATGCTTGTAACTGCGGGATTGTATGATGTTAATGTTCACTGTTTTGAGCCCGCTAAGTATGTTGCAAAACTAAGAGCCTTTAAAAAAGATGAGAATGAGCTGATTCTTAAAACAGAAATGGAAGCCGCACATTTCGGACCTTCCGGAAGGTATACTTTCTATAAAGAAGCAGCTTTCGAATATGCCTTTATACTGAACTGCTTTGGATACAAAGAATAACAACGTAAATATATTCTTATATTTGTAAATGCATTTCTCTTTAACCGATTACATAATCGTCATACTCTATCTAGTCGGCGTAACAGTATTCGGTATCATCACTTCCGGAAAACAAAGATCATCAAAAGACTATTTTCTGGGCGGTAAACAGCTTGCCTGGTGGGCTGTAGGTCTATCCATAGTTGCAAGCGAAACCAGCACTCTCACATTCATAAGTATTCCCGGGCTCGCATATAAGAGCAATATGCAGTTCATGCAATTGGTGTTCGGTTATTTTATCGGAAGACTTATTGTAGCAGCCGTGTTCATTCCTGCTTATTACCGGGGTGATATGGAAACAGCTTACGATTTTTTGGGCAAACGCTTCGGACTGGCTCTCAGAAAGTTTACCTCAAGTGTATTTATTGTAACCAGAGTCCTCGCTTCAGGTGTACGCTTGTTTGCAACTGCAATACCGGTCCATATTATCACAGGTCTCGATTACCCCACTAGCATTGCTATAATCGGGGTTTTTACATTGATCTATACTTTTCTCGGCGGATTGAAAGCCGTTGTAACAATGGATGTAGTCCAGATGTTCATATACCTCGGCGGGGCAGCTGCTTCCATGATAATAATTTTTCATTACCTGCCTAACGGATTGAATGATGTTATTAATTATGCAACTATCGCGGGTACAAATAAATTTGCTATGTTTGATTTTAGCTTTAGCGGCGGGTTAATTGATTTTCTTGCTTCGCCTTACACGTTTATCGGGGCACTGCTCGGCGGAACGTTCTTAACGATGGCTTCTCATGGAACAGATCAATTATTAGTGCAAAGATTGCTCGGCTGCAGATCAAAACGTGACAGCCAGAAAGCTTTGATACTGGATTCAAGCGTCATTGTAATACAGTTCGCATTTTTCCTGTTTCTCGGTTTGTGCCTGTATGCATTTTATAAAGGCATTCCATTTAACCAGCTCGTTCTGCAATCGACGGGTTCCAACCTGATGTCTTCGGACGAGATATTCCCTAAATTCATAGTGGAAAATCTTCCTGTTGGCGTAGCCGGAATTGTGATAGCAGGCGTACTGGCTTCTGCAATGGGTACCTTGTCATCGGCTATAAGTTCACTGGCTTCATCCACATATCTTGATCTATTCCGATCATCCGGAAAAGCTAAGGAAATGAGTCCCCGGAGAGAGGTCTACTGGTCACGAATATTCACTTTGTTCTGGGGGGTTGCGCTGGTGGGAGGAGCGATGCTATTTCGAGACACTAAAAATCCCGTGGTTGAGCTCGGGCTTTCCATAGCTTCTTTCACTTACGGCGGTCAGCTGGGGACTTTTCTATTAGGCATTTTCTTTAAGAAGGTGAAGCAGAGAGATGCAATGATAGGATTCATTGCCGGTATCCTTGGGATGGTCTTCATAATATACTATACTAAGATAGCATACACCTGGTATGTGATAATAGGCGTAATCATCACATTAATAATTTCAAACATTTCATATTTTATTAATTCAATATATAAGAAACATGAGCAATAAATTTTATAAAATAATTTTCCTGTTGATATTGCTTGTTAATTCTGCCTGCGCAAATTATCTGTACATGGAATCGGCAGATTACAAGGTTGATTTCAAAGTGATAAAAGAAGATAATAAGAAATTAAAATATACAATCAATACATCGTATCCCGTCATCTCGGGTTTTCATGATAAGAACGTCCAGGATAAATTTAACAGCTATGCATTTCAGATTGTCTTTGATGCGGTCAATAGTTTTAAAAATGACATGAAGACCTGGGAAGCTCCTAAAGATTTTTCCAGCGAATTCGAAATTGCCGATTCCGTCTGGTTCCGGTCAGACGAAGTTATCAGTATCAGGTTTGACGGCTATGAGTATTATGCGGGAGCTGCACACCCGCTTACATTTTTCTATTCTGCTGTGTATGATCTGAAAAATAACAAACCGGTTAAGCTTTCAGACATGTTCACGGGAAATTATCTGAAAGCTATTTCAGATTACTGCATCGCAGATCTTGTGAAGCAAAAAAATGAATATACCGATAACCCGGATATAAGCTGGATACAGGATGGTGCTTCACCCAAGGACAGCAACTATACCGTATTTAATATTACCGGGAATTCACTTCTCATCACTTTCCCTGTTTACCAGGTTGCATCATATGCAGAGGGGCCAAAAGAGGTATACGTGCCCTATTCAGTATTGCAAGACGTAATCGATCCAAAAGGTCCTTTATCAATATTTATAAAGAAATGATTTAAATTTAGTAATATTAAGCATTTATAGAGCCTTTCACTAATTAAACCATTTTACATTTTGTATTGTCTTAGTAACAGTAGGGTAATAAATAATAAAAAATATATAAAAAGGGAGTAAAATAAATGAATTCCTCTGTAAACACACAAAACACCCTAAAATTTTTCAGTTTTTTATTTGTAGTTACGATCCTGGCATACTTTTCCGGGTGCAGTAATAATACCACGAGTCCTGTTCAGACCGATGATCAGTTTATAACACAGGTCATACAATCCGGTTATAGCAGCGACCCAAATGATCCCGACAACGCAATGTCAGTCGATACAGCAGCTTATAATGACGGCGGCGCGGTCCCTGACAGCGGCAGCGGCCCCATGAGTCCCATAGATTCGCTTGTGAGATGGGGAAGACAGGTAGTTAGCTCGGATTTGAACTTGAATATTACCAACTCCGGAGATATTAAAACTGTAAATATTACCAGGACCATTAACGGGAATTATATAATCGTCTACCAGCACAACGGACAGTTTATCACAGTGACAAAACCCTATACGGAAGCATTATACAGGACCGTTCAATTTAAACGGGTAGGCACAAACCGTGACCCGAGATTTAACTGGAGATTATATTCTATATCGCTTTTAAGCGGAGGAACAACCCAGCCTCAGAACGGCTCGATAACACAGATGACACAGATACAGGTCTATGTTGACAACAACTCCACACCATCATATACCTTTACCGGACCTGATTTTACCCAGAATGCTTTCATTACACAGAAATTCGGCGGACCCGGAATTCCCAGGATTGATAGAGATCATTCTGTTAGGATCGTGGTAACGGTGAATTCTACGGAACAAAATAATTACGTTGCCTGGCATTGGGTAAGAAATGCATTGGGGTTCCACAGAGTACCTTTCACATTGACCAGTTCTGTTCCCGGAGGACAGGGATACATAAACACTTTTGAAAGAACCTTTACAATATTTCCAAACCATAAACTTGGCGTGCATAGCGGTTTCATAAGTGCTTCAACCCATGAATCACTCTATGATGATGATCCTAATTTATTTGCTTCCAGTGAGGTTGGTTTTTTATACTGGGTAACCCGCTGACGAAGAGTGTCCTGATACAACAGGTCACAGACCTGTTAATACTGTACTCCTTAACCCTGGCCCCCTGTAAATCAGGGGGCTTTTTTTTAATACGTTTATTTGTTCGTAGAAAAAAAGTAATTTTGTACCTATAATGATAAAATTATAATTAAATAGTAAATTATGTCTCAATTAGTACTTATCAGGCATGGGGAGTCCCAGTGGAACCTCGAGAACAAGTTCACCGGATGGATTGATATACCGTTATCAAAAGGGGGAGAGGAAGAAGCCAAAAAAGCGGGCGAAAAGCTGAAAGGAATGGAATTCGATGTGATATTTACATCGGTTCTCCAGCGTGCGATCAAGACTTATGAAATAGCCGCTGAAATTGCCACACAATTAAAAACACTTCCGGTATTTAAAGATAAGGCTCTAAACGAGAGGATGTACGGCGACTTGCAGGGCTTGAACAAAGACGAGATGAGAAAAAAGTTCGGTGATGAACAGGTCCGGCTTTGGCGTAGAAGCTACGATGTTGCCCCTCCGAACGGCGAAAGCCTGAAGGATACTTCCGATCGGGTTATGCCATACTACCATGAAAAAATAGAACCTTACCTGAAAGACGGAAAAAATGTTCTTATATTCGCTCACGGTAACAGCTTGAGAGCCCTGTTAATGCACCTCGATAATTTATCTAAAGAAGAAGTAGTGAAGCTTGAGATCCCTACCGGTGTGCCTATACTATATGAATTCGATAAAGACTTGAAAGTAATTAATAAAAAAGAATTGTAGAGAATAATATTATTAATTTATCCCCTCCTTAGTAAGGAGGGGAATAAGGGGAGGTCTCTAAAAACTATGTCAGACAATCTATATAATTCCGCAATCGAACTCATGCACGAATATGTGAAGAGTCCGAGCCTGCGTAATCACATGTACGCAGTGTCCGAAGCGATGAGACAGTATTCTAAAAAATACGGCGGTGACGAGGACGAATGGTCAGCAGTCGGAATACTCCACGATTTTGACTGGGAGATCCATCCCAATGCAGAAGAACATCCTGTAAAGGGAGTAGAAATTTTAAAGGGAAAAGGATATTCCGAAGAGATAATAAAAGCTGTATTATCTCATGCGGATTACACGGGAGTCACACGCGATACAATCATGGAGAAGGTTCTGTTCGCATGTGATGAGCTGTCGGGATTCATTATCGCATGTGCTCTTGTCCAGCCGTCAAAAAAACTGGCTGACGTTAAGCCGGAGTCGGTAGTGAAGAAATTTAAGAAGAAAGAGTTTGCCCGGCAGGTGAACCGCGAGGATATGATTAAGGGAGCGGAAATTCTCGGTATCCCGCTTGCCGAGCATGTTGAATTTGTCCTGAAAGCAATGCAGGGAATAGCGGATAAGCTGGGGCTGTAAAGAATGATTATGATAGCTAAATAATTTTCACTTTGTCAGAATCAATTACCATAGACCCATCTCTACCAAAGGAAGAAAAGTATAAAGCTCTGCTCCCGCAGATAGAATCACTGGTTGAGGGAGAGGATAACCTTACAGCAAATCTCGGCAATATTTGCTCTGCACTGAAATATAATATGGACAGATTCTTCTGGGTGGGATTCTACATTAGGAAAGGCGATGAGCTTATACTTGGTCCGTTTCAGGGACCCGTGGCATGTACAAGGATTCAGATACCCAAAGGTGTTTGCGGAACAGCAGTGAAGCAAAAGAAAACGATTATCGTAGATGACGTGAACAAATTCCCCGGACATATTGCATGCAGCAGCGAATCCAAAAGCGAGATAGTTGTTCCGATATTCACTGGGGATGAGGTTGCTGCCGTTCTCGATGTGGACAGTGATGATTATTCAAGCTTCGATGAGAAAGATAAGCTTTATCTTGAAAAGATTGCGCAGATGGCATCAAAAATAATCAGTTCTGGTAAGTGAAAAGGATATTCCTTACATATACATTATTATTAATATTAACTTCCCTTTCTTATTCTCAGCAAAAAACAGACTCGCTGTACCTTGTGCCTATCGATACGGTTAAGAAAACAGATACCTCAAAAGCAACCGGTAATATCGATGCTGTCATCGAGTATTCTGCAAAAGATTCCGCCGTATTTGATCTCTCGAAACAACAGCTTATGTTGTATAATAACGGTGATCTAAAGTACAAGGAATTTGAGCTGAAGGCGGCAGTGGTCATCCTGCATAAAGATAATTCCACGCTTGAGTCGTATGGTGTCCCTGACACCGTGAAAGCAGGGAAATTTATGGGTACACCGGTATTTTTTGAGGGTACAAAAAAATATGAGGGGGAAAAGGTCACTTATAATTTTAAAACCCGCAAGGGCAATATTACAATGGGAACAACCGAGATGGAAGGTGGTTACTATCTCGGCGAGAAGATAAAGAAAGTATCCAATGATGTCTTTTTCATAAAGAACGGAAGATATACCACCTGTGATAAAGCCGACCCTGATTTTTATTTTGCCAGCCCGAAAATGAAGATAATCCAGGGTGATAAAGTGATTGCTGAGCCCGTATATCTCTTTGTGGATGACGTACCCGTATTTGCTATTCCGTTTGGAATCTTTCCCAATCATACCGGGCGTTCGAGCGGAATTATTACGCCCGCTTACGGTGAGGATGCAACCTACGGAAGGTATCTTTCGCATCTCGGGTATTTCTGGGCTGTCAATGATTATATGGACCTTGCCGTTCAGGGCAATTACTATACTAAAGGCAGAATAGACCTTGATGGGCGTTACAGGTATGCGTTAAGATATAAGTTCGCGGGTTCGCTGGAAGTTGGGGGCAATCGAACGCGGATAGGTGAGCCGACCGATCTCGATAGGATCTTTTCAGATGACTGGCGAATAGCTCTAACGCACAACCAAACAATAGATCCGACCACCTCCATCTCTGCTGACTTGAATTTTATGAGCAGTAAAAATTATTACAACAACTCATCGAATAACATGAACGACCTGCTTCTCCAGCATGCTATATCTAATTTTACTCTCTCTAAGTACTGGGAAGGTACACCCAATTCCCTCTCATTAAACTATTACCGTGATCAAAACCTTGAGACCGGTGAAACAAGCGAGAGGATCCCTTCTGCTGTATTTACGAGAACCCAGTCTTTTCCATTCCGCTCGAAGAATACATCGCTGTTGGATCTGAAATGGTATGAAGTGTTATCGTATGATTACAGTGCTCAATTTCTTTACCAGCGGAATAAATCGTTGCAGACAGATATTTCGGGTACCCAGACCCTTGTGAAAGATTACAGGGGAGGTTTGAAACAGACATTGGGTCTCGGTGCGCCTATAAAATTAAGCCAGTTCAGTGTGTCACCTTTTGTTAGTTATAATGAGATCTGGTACAACAAATCCATTATAAAGAATTATAACTCGCTTGACAGTCAGGTTACAACCGTTGATGTGCCGGGGTTTAAAGCATTCAGGTATTTTTCCACTGGCGTTTCGCTGGATTCCAGGATAATCGGTATATTCAACACGAATATTCTCGGCATAAAGGGTTTCAGGCATACATTAACCCCATCACTCTCATATAATTATATGCCCGATTTCTCTAAACCTTTCTGGAAGGCGTGGACTTCATATACAGATGTGAACGGCAGGGTGATACCATACTCATATTTTGAAAAGGAAGTATTCGGTACCACTCCCGTTGGAGAAGCGCAGAGCCTCGGGTTTTCACTCGGCAATATCTTTGAGATAAAAACAAAACCGAATGACACTACTGAGAACAAGTTCCAGGTATTGAATCTTAATGCCGGCATCAGCTATAACTTCGCTGCGGACAGTCTGAGATTATCCGAACTCGGATTAAGCTACAGAACGCAGATTGGCTCCATACTCAGTATTGGAGGAGCGGCGAGCTTTAATTTTTACAAATACATTGATAGTGTAGGAAGGATAAATAAATTTCTCTGGAACACGGATAGAATAATTGCGAATCTCACCGGATTCAATATAAATGTCACAACCTCATTTCAAAGCGAAGAGCTGTCCACCGGGAAGGCGGATACAGGCAAGGTGGCAAAATCCGAGGAGTATATTGGAATTTATTCTGATAAACCGCCGAATTTCAGGATACCGTGGTCGGTCAGCTTCAACTATAATTATACACTGAGCAAACCTTCCCCGTCTACTTTTTTAAAATCATCGAACATCATGGGGTCCCTGAGCTTCTCCCTCACACAAAACTGGAAATTGACTATTACGGCAAGTTATGATATTTTTCAGAAGCAGATAGAGGCACCTTACATCACTATCTACCGCGATCTCCATTGCTGGGAAATGAACTTCAACTGGATACCGTTGGGTGCGTACAGGGGATTTCGTGTTGAACTGAGAGTGAAGGCTCCTCAGCTTCAGGATTTAAAAGTGACTAAAGAAACAAATTACAGGGGAGTATTTTAAGCGTAACCCGTTTATGAATACGGATAAATTAAATTATGAGATCTTTTCCGGAGCCGGCAATGACTTCGTGATTATAAACAACCTGGATAATATCATTCCGTTCGAAAAGCAAAAAGATTTCACCACTGATATTTGCAGCAGATTTTTCAAAGAGCTGGACGGGGTGATCTTTCTTGAGAGACCTTTAAACAAGGCAGCTTCTATCCGTATGAACTATTACAACCGTGACGGCAGTTATGGAGCTATGTGCGGGAACGGTGCAAGATGTATTAGCTTGTACGCTTTCAATAATGGAATCATGCGGGAAAAAATATTCAATCTTGAAGCGGTGGAAAAAATTTATAAAGCTGAAATTCTCGGAAATAATACGGTGAGAATTTCATTTCCTCCGCCTGTGAGTGTCAAGATAGGATTGAAAATAGATATGGATAACGGTAAAAGTATCATTAGCGTGAATGCAAGCTGGATCCACGTAGGTTCCGAACATCTCGTAATATTTATATCACAGAATGAAAAAGCTTTTGCCATTAAAGATCTGGAAGGGGTAAAGATTAACGAATGGGGGAGAGCTTTGAGGTACCATAAAGACCTTCAGCCGGCCGGTGCAAATGTAAATTTCGTGCAGGTCCTCTCCGGTAATGAGATCCGGGTTAGGACGTATGAACGGGGCGTAGAGCGGGAAACCCTTGCCTGCGGAACAGGGATTATTTCTTCTGCTGTGATATCAAATTTATTATACGATACAGCCGCTCCCGTCAGGGTACTTTCCCAAAGCGGTGAATGGCTTATAGTCAATTTTCTGAACAACAATGGAGTGATAGAAAATATCACGCTCGAAGGCAGTGCGAAGAAAATAAGTGAAGGAGAGATAAGTTTCGATGCGGTGAGCTATAGTGCTTTAGCTCAGAAGTAGTTGAACACAATGTTGAGGAATTGGTCTCCCTGGTATCTCTGCAGGAATGGAAGCATTATACCGTTCCTGATTATTATCTGGGAAAGTTCTTTTGACTTTTTTAATATCTCGTTATAGTTCGCATTGGGGAACATCGCTATTACCCTGCCGAGAGGATAAAACGGCTTATTTCTGTACCTTTCCTGAAATTTTTTCCATTTCGTCTGGCTGAATTTAATATCGGTATGCAGTGTATCGCTGCTTTCGGTTGTCGTATCGGGTATATATGTATAAAGACTGTCACCTTTGTATATCTGCAATTCCCTCGAATTTTCATCTTCATCGAGTACTGATAGCCTGACATCATACATCCCGCTTTCGAACGGTGACAGCTTGAATTTTTTTGAATAATTCAGTAAAGCGAAGGGTTTAAGTATCAATATGTTCTTGATCTCTTCGGTTTCGAAATATTCTTCTACATTCCTCTCGGAAAATAACCTTGTTGAAGTTTCATACGAAGATGAATCACTCTCGGGAGAGACCAGTTCAATCCTTATCTTGTACCTGCCGAAATCATCTTCATCCGAAGCAAGGCTGTCAAGCATTGACATATTGGCAATTCCCCATCTTATGGTAATGGTTTGCGGGTTCAAACCGAAGTTGCTGTTGTCTATCCTGAAATCTTTCAGCAACAATTTTTTATCGAACGTTATTGCATTCTGCGGGATCTTTTCTTCAATAGCATCGTGATTGCTGTTCTCCTTATATTTTATTTTTTTATCCGAAAGATAAAAGATATGGTAATCACCGATCTGTTCGCTTTTGTAGCTGAGCTTTTTCAATTTATCTATGAGCAGGTCGCTGCGGGCTATGAACAGCTTTATTTTCTTTTGCTCAAGAAATTTTCTCAGTTCCAGTATATTTAGACGCTGCTGTTCCTCGGCGCGTTTTTTCTGAGAGACCCTCTTTGAAGTAATGTTTATTGGAAAAGTTGCGGGGATAGTATCGCAGTTGAACCTGTCCGGTGTATTGGATATGACCTGGAGCGGGTAAATGTCATAGTATCCTTCGACCATTTCGAAATATATTTTATCTCCCGGCTCAAAGTAGTTTCGCTGTATCAGGCGTTTCGTGAGGTCTGCCACCTCGTAAGTATCTTCCCTGTAAGCCTGCTGGTAATAAAAGCTCCAGATTATATTGACCAGTATTAATGCACTTAAAGAAATCACGGCAACGTATTTTCTGAAATCCAGAAGCTGCCAGACAGCAAAAGGAAAAAGCATGATGGAGTTCACGACTATATACCTGGAGATCATATTAGTTCCGCCCGAACCGAAAATACCCGTGAGCATGAGAAGCAGCAGCTCGACTAGATTAAACAGGAGGAAGAGCCGTAAAAAAGAAAAATTTCCTTGGAAACCGTTTCTTCTATTACGCATTACAAAATAGATCTTTCTCAAACCAAGAAGTGTAGTAAACGGAGCTATGTAGAAAATGAAGAACGGGTACTGGATGACCCTCTGCCAGAACCCGGCGTTGTTAAGTCCTTTGAATATTTTTATGGTCTCCTTCATGAAGAAGAACGCATCGTTATTATCCGCATAATTTTGGTACAGCCACCATAATGCCGTAAGGAGTGATAGCAGTGATAAAGTACAATTAATGAATAATCTTTTTGAGAACTTTCCTTTTCTGTAAGATACCATAAATACAAGTATTACGAAGGTCAGACTGAAGAGCCAGCCCTCATAACGCAGGAGATTAGCAAGATTAAGGCATACTATCACGTATACAAGAGATTTTAATTTTCCTTCAACCTCTGCATTATTTCGGATGCTTTCGTACCAGCGTATGAAATAATAACACGCAGCAATGATAAAGAAAAAGAAAATGGATTCAGGCATCCCCGATGTGCTTAACCAGACCTGGAAAGGGAATACGGCAAATATAAGACAGCTCAGGTAAGCAACGCTGCGGTCGAATATTTTTATTAGAAGGAGATAAAAATATATAAGTGTAAGTATGGAAAAGATCGTGTTAACGAGGACCGGTGCAAAGGTCAGGTCCTTAAATATCGAAATGAACAACCCATTTATCCAGAAATGAAGCGCAAGCCAGACCCCGGCATAGATCTTTGGGTGTTGAAACCACTCGTATGAAATTACCGTCCTGCAGTAGTCATCTGCTGTAAGCCACCTTAAACCGCTCCTGACAACGATTATCTGGAACACGGTCTTGACCAAAATAAGTGTAATGAGGGCAAAAAAAGTACTCTGCAGGTACTTTTGGTATTTTGGTTTTAGTTCTTTCAGCAAATTTAAATGTAATTATGCTAACGTTTCACGGACCGGATTTTTATCCTGTACCTTAATATTTTGCTTGTAGAGCTGTTCCATTTCTTCGCTCATGTAAGCAAGGAATTTCATGAGAAGCTTGTTGCCAAGCTTCGGTTTAATTTTGATGAGATCTTCGAAATCCGGTTTGGAAAAGATAATTAATTTTGTTACTTCCCTGGCTGTACATGAAACGGTATGGGTGGTCTCTGAAAAGAGGTGGCTTTCTGCAAAAAATGAGCCCTCGGTATACGTTCTCAGAACGGCAGTGCTTCCCTGCGGTGACTGTTCTCTAATGATATCTGCCGAGCCCTTAACAATTATATAAAAACATAAACCCGTTGTCCCTTCCGAGAAAATTTTTTCGTCAACCGAGTAATCCCGTATATGTGAAATACTGAGTAGTGTTTTTAATTCAGAATTGCTTAATCCCTGAAAAAGGGCACATTCCTTTACAGCTTTTTCGATTGAATTATCTTTAGATGGTTTTCTTTTGAACATGCTATATTAATTATGTTTGAATTTCACTGTGCTTTTGCAATCTTATTCTAAAAGTAGTACCTTTGCCTGGCTGTGATTCTTTTACGTTTAACTTACCTTTGTGATAAGTTTCTATTATTCTTTTAGAAAGACTTAAGCCGAGACCCCATCCCCTCATCTTTGTGCTGAACCCGGGGCGGAATATATCATTCCTGTGCCTCATGTCCAGCCCTTTGCCGGTATCGGTAACATCCAGGTTAATGTAATGTCCCTTATCCAGTATGTTATACGTTATTGTTCCCTGGGAATTTTCGATCGCATCGAGTGCATTCTTTGTGAGATTTTCCAGTACCCATTCGAACAGGTCCCTGTTAATAAGTGCTGTAACCGTTTCGTCACCTGTGATCTGGAGGCATATTTTGCGCTTGGTTTCTGAATTACCGAAACTTCCCGAACTCATTCTTGGTATTCTTTTTTCGAAATATTGTACAACTTTGTTGATAACTTCGTAAAGGTTTTCGTATTTCAACACCTCTTTAGAGCCTATCTTGGAGAATCTATTGGCGATCTTGGTAAGCCGGTCAAGGTCATTGCTCATTTCGTTCGAAAGAGCGAGGACCTTGGCAGAATTACCTGCGTTCACCTTCATAAGTTCGTTCCAGCCCATCAGGCTCGAAAGTGGAGTTCCAAGCTGGTGTGCCGTCTCCTTGGATAGTCCGACCCAGATGTTGCTTTGCTCGGTCCTCTTTATATAATTAAAACCGTAGTATCCCAGTAAAACAAAGATACCCGCAACGATAAATTCTATGTACGGCAAGTTCTGAAGTTTGGTTACAAGGGCTGACTGTCCGTAATGAACATAGCTGAGAACGATCGTATCCTGGTATGAAACTTTGATAGGCCTGTTCACTTCATCCATCTTATCGATCAATTTCTCCAACAATGCATCTTGTTTTGATTTATCAAGGGCTGTATCCAGCTCTATATTCTTGAAAAATGTGGGTTTTCCGGTTTTTGCGTCGGTTACCGCTATCGGGAAATTAATCGTATTCGAATTGATTAATGTATTAAAAACGAAATTGTACTCACCTGATTGGCTTTCATCGTTTGCTATAAATTCGATGGATTTTGCATATAGATTGGCTATCTCACTTTCCCTGTTAAGTATATCGGATACCAGTACCTGTGTGTAGATCAGGGTAGCGATCATAATAATAAGACCTGTAATAAGAAGTGCAATTTTTATATTTGCCGAACCGTAGCTTTTCATATTAAACCAAAAAATAACATAAATGCATATTATTTAAAAGATAATTCATTTTCTGAAATTATGATGATATATTTTAACAAGTTTCTAAAATACTATGGAATATACACCATTTGTACTAAGAGGCAATTATGAGTCTCTTAACGGCCTAATTAGACCAGGTAGGTACAAATCACTTCGCTGAAATCGGACTATCCTCGCTGAGAAAAATGAAACTTACTCGCCGAACGGGACTTTTATCTAAAAAGAAATAAATTAAAATAAGATTATTGTCATTATACAAGGGAGCGTGCTCCCTTGTTTTATTTATTGAGGTTATTTAATCGATTTTATGAGTTAAATTTAAATAGATATTAATATAGAATGTCTAAAACAATGTTAATTACGGGCGCCACAGGATTGATCGGTCCGCGGATAGTACTTGCTCTTCGCTCCAGGGGGGATGATGTCATTGCAGTTACACGTGATGATATTTCTACAAGACTAAAACTTCCCGATGTCAAGAAAATTGTGAACTGGAACAATTTAACATCGTTGAATAACGAATCCTTACATGGTGTTATCAATCTTGCCGGAATGAACATGGGAGTGAAAAGATGGAATGAGAAAATTAAGAAGCAGTTATATTATTCCAGGATCCATACAACGAGAAAAATAGTAGACTTTATTAATTCCATGACGAACAAACCTGAAGTTCTGGTAAATGCATCGGGTGTGGATTATTATGGAGATACTGGGGACAGGGATATTTACGAAGATTCCCCGCCGGGAACATCTTTTGCTGCTAAGCTCACTGCTGATTGGGAAGCTGAAGCACAGCGAGCGGAAAAAGCAGGCGTAAGGGTTGTACTTGTAAGAACCGGTTTTGTCCTGGCACCTGATTCACCCGCACTTAAAAAAATGGCTTTACCGTTCAAATTTTTTGCGGGAGGTTATCCCGGGAACGGGAAACAATATTTTTCGTGGATACACATTAATGATATTATCGGGACCTATCTGTTCGTACTCGATCATAACGATATCCGCAAAGCAGTAAACGCAATTTCTCCCAATCCTTTGATGATGAAGGATTTTTGCTTTGAATTGGGGAAAGTTCTTCATCGCCCTTCATATTTTCCAGTGCCGGCATTTCTCATGAAAATTCTTTTCGGTGAAATGTCAGAGCTTGTACTTACAGGCAGAAAAGCCCTCCCCAAAAAGCTTCAGCATTTTGGGTATGAATTTCAATTTCCCGGAGCACTCGATGCACTGAGAACGGTGATCTAATTCTTCTTTTCTTTCTGTACATTTCCATTTCGGGTAAAATTTTTTTCATATATTGGAATTATTTTGTGCTGAATATTTAAAGCCCTTCTTCTTCTTACAATTAAATATTAATCTGTGTCTCCTTTTCTCTTTAATACGGTGAGATTTTTTACCGGATCACAAATTATAACTTCAAAATTGCTGCTTACTTTCGTATAAGACAGCCACTCAGCGAGGTTTACCCAATCAACAAGATATGTGACCTTTTTCTCAAGTATATAGTCAGGCATACGGTTACGCTGCCGTGCTCTCAAGGCTTCGGGATTTACCTTACCGTCGAGATTAATGGTCTTATCATGAAAATAACCCAGTGCACCTGACTGGAATGATGCTACCCAGACATCATCTCCGAGATTGTTCTTAACCCAATCCACTTCCTGAAAATGCATATGGAAGTTCGACTGGTTGAGCCTTATCACCGATATAGCCGATACGATAATCAAAAAAGCTATGCCGCATATCATCGGTGTATATTTAAATTTCAACCGCAACTTTCCGGTTCCGTAGAATATTGCCAGTGCCCATCCGAGTATCATAAATGCGGTGGGTGGGAAAAGATGACGCGGGAGAAAATAATAGGAATCAAATACCGTTCCGTAAAAGTTACACAGAAAAATGAGAAAAATTCCGCTAATGAGTATAGCACGCTTTTGATATACATTTGCAATTTTGTAGTATCTCTGTACGATTATAAATGTTGCAACGATGAATAAAACACAGAATATAAACACCGGTAAATACTTTTGTGCTCCATAGGGTATAGGAATAAACATCACGATGTATTCCACAATGATCCTTGGGAGGTTGATAAAATTACCTCCATACCTGACTTCGAACATCTGGGCGTAACCGCTAATAGGCATTATTCTTCCGAAGCTAAGCTTATTATATATCAGCCAGGGTGAAGCGATGATGAAAGAGGTCAGACCTATCATAATAACATAAGCCAGACGCTTCACGAAACCGATGCTCATCGGGTATAGTCCGGGCATCAAAAGAACAAGTCCGATAGCTGAAATCAGGAAGATAGCATCATTTCTGATCCAGAAAGCTATCCCGAACAAAAAACCGATGAGTATGGAAAAACGCAGGTTGAGCGTTCCATTTCGAAAAATAATTATTGTGGTGATAAAAACCACTATAAGCGTATACCATTCCGTTTCAAGCCCGTTCATCGTATGCATCAGGGTCATGGGGCCCGAATACCAGACGGCAGCTGCCAGCATTGATATTCTCTTTCCTTCGGGCTTGTCACTGAACAAACGAATACCCAATCTATATATCAGAACCGATGTGATCACCGCTATTATCCATTGCATTATTACGATCAGTTGTAGGGAAAGTATCTTTTCTCCGCTGGCAAAATAAAATATTCCTGCCAGGATGAATGTGACCAGGGGCTGTGTTCCGTTTGTTGGAATCGTTCCGTTCGCCGTGCTCATGCCGTGACCTTCAGCGATATTACGGGCTATTGTCAGCATATAATAACCGTCCTCGGATATCGAATATACTAACCTTTGATATGTTAAGAATGGTGCGAAATGTAAAAATGTACCGATTAATACCAGAAGAAAAATAAGAATATTGAAGGGGGATTGTAAAAAGCGTTTCAATTATCCAGTTTCTAGTGAAAAATATTAAATTTTGTTCTGCAAGATACTAAATAACAAAATGTCTTTCTATCTAAATTAGATTAACTCACTTTGAAACTTAGATGTTCAAATGCTTTCCTTATTAGGTATGCATCTAAAATAAAAAAGACTTCAGATGTCTGTTAGACCCCTGAAGTCTTGATAACATAGCTTGATATGAAACTTTTATTTTTTCTTGTATACCGTTTCTCCGCTCATCGTCATATCTTTGCCGTCCTTGGCTTTCATGGTTTCTTCCCAGCTCATCACCAGATTTCCTTCTTTGAACGATATCGTTCTGTCATCCTTACCCATCGCACCTGTCGATATAATATGACACTTCATTCCGTCAAACGTTCCCGCCCCGCTCATCATAGCCGATGCGCCCCAGTCATCGAACCACCACATTACAGGATTCCCGTCCTTGTCTAAGCCGAGAATTCCTATGCCCGAATACTTGGTTTTTGGATTATCTTTGCTTGTCATGGCGCTCTCCATAATAATATACTGGTGGTTCATCGCCCAGTAACTTTTCATATCATCGGTGAATTTCATACCCATCATTGTACTTTCGCCGGTCCAGTCGCCTACCATAGCATCCATAACTTTGTTGTCGGCAGGTTTAGGTGGTGCCATATCATCCTGTGAATAAGTCTTAAGACTTACTGCAGCAAAAAAGATTAAAGTAATGATGAAAAAAATTTGCTGTTTCATTAGTTCCTCCTTTAGTTAGATTTTAAAAAGTATATTTTTAAAAAGAGATATATCTTAGTTGCTTCCGAGCGTATCCGATACGGCATTTGCCCATTTGCAAAGTATATCTCTGTCTTCCTGCGAAAGAACTGCATCCGTATGTATCATCGTATATTTAGTCGGGGGCATATCTTTATCGGTAATGCGGTCACAGATCCTGCTGAGCTTGATTGCCTGTTTATCTTTAGCGTATTTTCCGAATTGGCTGAAATTCATTTTAGCCCTGGCACCGGTAACGTCTGAAATTACGAGCCATGAGACTGGAGCTACATTGCTGTACCATGGCCATTCCGTCTGTTCCGAATGACAGTTATAACATGAGTGTTTCAGAATGCTCTGAACATTATCCGGAACGTTCATTACTTTAGTTAAATGGTCTTTTGTGATCTCGTCCGTCCGTGTCCTTTCGGGGCGATAGATCTGTATCAAAAGGAACAAAATAATTAAAACATAAAGCCCTATTTTAAACGTTTTTTTCATATAATTATATAGTTAAACTATAATTATTTAAGTACACAGGGGTGAATGAGATAACAATCCTGCGGGCTAAAAAATCTCAAGAGATATAAATAATATCGAATTATTTTATAATGGCAGGCCGTCTCCCGGTATCCCGAACCAGCGGTAGATCTCTATTGTAAACAATCCTGCCTGTACTGCAGGATCTTCTGATGCGATTTTTTTCACTTCTTCCGGTTCTTGTATGTTATAGATAGCTATGCCTCTCAGGTCGGTTTTCTCCATAAGAGGTCCGACAAGCAATAATTTACCTTCTTCTTTAAGCTTGAACAAAAAACGCAGGTGTGCTTTTTGGATTTCATCTGCCGATTCAGGATCTGATTCATATTTCGGACCTTTTATTAAATGCACGAGTATATACTGCCTGCCTGTTGAGACTTTTTTCTTCACGAATTCATCCGTGATTTCGATGTGTTGATTGGTCATGTAAATAATTAGTTTACTGCAATTAATTTATTGATTACAAATCAGAACAACTATGTAAGAAATGTAATTTGTGGGAAGAGAATTCAGATATGAGAATTTTTACATCGATAACCTGCTGTATACCCCGCAAACTTTATTACCACCTTCGGCGGTAAGCCGAGCTCAAGGTTTAATCCCGTGTATTTCAGTTTGCCCAGAGCAATTTTCTTATGCATTTCATCTGCGGAGACGAGAGCATTTATTATCATCTCAAGCATCTCCTTATCTTTATTCTCTTATTGCTTCCTTTGCGTAGGATACTTTACTTTTGATGTGATGCGTGATGTGTTTGATTGCCATTGTTGTTTATAAATGATTTTGAGTTTTTAAATATTAAGCTTAACCAAAAGTTCAAATCTTAATTTTTTTAGAATCTATTAAACCCTTCGTTATGCTATGAATAAATTTCTTATCTATGACGATCTCCGTTTTCTTTTCATTCTCGTTATAATTTTCATTTGCTAAGTATGAGAGTGCGGCAAATTCTATGAAACTGGCAAGACTTCTTCCTTCGTCCTTTGCAGCTTCTTCAAAGAGTTTAAATACATTATTATCGAGATTGAGAGTAATTGATTTTGACATTGTATTCCGGTTTTTTCAAATATTGCCTAAAATGTACAAAGTGTCAATATTTACCGGGAATTAATATCATAAACTCCTGTGTCTTCAATATTGAAATAATTGAGTATTAATTACTTTCAGACAGCTTCTCGGCTCTATCCGCTATCTTTAGTTTCTCGATAAGCTCGTCGATGTCACCATCAATAATTTGAGAAAGGTTATATAGAGTCAGTCCAATTCGATGATCTGTAACTCTGTTCTGTGGGAAGTTGTATGTTCTTATCTTATCGCTTCTGTCACCGCTTCTTACCATCAATTTACGTTTATCGGATACCTCTTTATCCTGTTTTTCTATTTCTGCTTCAAGCAGTCTTGAACGCAGTATCTTCATTGCCTTTTGCTTATTCTTCAGCTGTGAGCGTTCATCCTGGCAGGTAACAACCACACCGGTGGGTATGTGCGTAATGCGTATCGCTGTTTCCACCTTGTTAACATTTTGTCCGCCTGCACCGCCGGAGCGGTATACATCAATTTTTAGATCAGTTGGATTGATTTCAACATCAACCTCCTCTGCTTCAGGCAATACAGCTACCGATGCAGCGGAAGTGTGAACCCTCCCCTGGGCTTCTGTTACAGGCACTCTTTGTACCCTGTGTACGCCGCTTTCGTATTTTAGGGTGCCGTATACGTTTTTCCCGGTGACGTTAACTATGACCTCCTTTAATCCGCCCAAACCCGATGATTCGTTGAATGTGATGGTATCCATTTTCCATCCCACTCTCTCGGCATACCTTGTGTACATCCGGTAAAGGTCTGCGGCAAAGAGCGCTGCCTCCTCACCGCCCGTGCCGGCCCTTATTTCGAGTATTGCATTCTTAGCATCGTTGGGGTCCTTAGGTACGAGGAGCTCTTTTAAGGTTTCTCCGATAAGATGAAGTTTTTCAGACAGTTCAAGTTCCTCCGCTTTTGCAAGCTCTTTCATCTCGGAATCGTTCGTATCGTAGATAAGCTGTTTGGTGTTTTCGAGATCCTGCTTAATCTTGTTATAATTATCGTATGTGTTTATTATCTCTGTAAGTTCAGAATATTCCTTTGATAATTTGATATACTCCTTCTGGTCGGACATTGCATCCGGTTTATTAAGAAGTCCCGCTATCTCGTTATATCTTTCTTTGACTTTTTCTAACCTGTCGAACATATCTGATTTTGTTACCTTTGTGTGATTACGAAAATACTTTATTGCATTTGAAGATTCAATTTAGTTCGTAGTATTAGATAAAGGTAAAAGGTATGAAGAGGATAGTCCGGTTTATCTTTTTATTAGAAGAAAGAAGAAAAGTCTAAGGTATATTGGTTATGTTTTTCATAAAGTATTTTAAATTATTTTTATTGGAATAATTTAAATATGACGGAAGAAGTTATACTATAAATTATAAATCTTTTTGTAAAAAATATTTTTAATCTCTTTTCATTTTCGATTGTCTAACCTTAATAGAAAAATATTTTTCATAAAAAAATATTTTGGTACAGATAAAGAGATATTAATGAAAAAACTCTAAAAATATTTTTAAAAATAAATTTTAAAAAAAACGTAAAACATCTTGACAATGATGTGTATAATGTTATATTTGCATAAAATATTTTATGAAAGTTGGTATAACTTTTAATATAAAAAAAGAAATTGAAGCTGAAGTTTCAAAAACTTCCCGGGACAACCAGCTTCAAAAATATTTTGATGATAATCTTGTAAAGAATTATTCGGAACGTCTATCCGATAAATATGCGGAGTGGGATGATAGGGAGACTATCGATGCAATTCGCTCTGCATTAGAAAAAGCAGGTCATAAAGTTGTTCTCATCGAAGCGGATGAGAATGCATATCAAAGATTAAGAAACGAAAGACCCGATATCGTTTTCAATTTGGCTGAAGGCTACGGCGGTCCGGCAAGAGAATCTTATTTACCTACCATATTAGAGCTTCTTAATATTCCTTACACAGCGAGTGACCCGGTAACCATCGGTATCTGCCACGATAAATCAAGATGCAAAGAAATTCTTACTTACTATAATATTCCAACACCTAACTTCTTTATCACGGACAGCAGGATTAACGGTCAGTATAAGATTAATTTCCCTGGGTTTGTGAAGCCGCTCCATGAAGGTTCATCGAAGGGTATTTATAATACTTGTATTGTACATTCGAAGGATGAACTCAACCGCGAGGTCGATAGGATATGGAAAGATTACTGTCAGCCCTCTATTATAGAGGATTTTCTGGAAGGCAGGGAATTCACCGTTGCAATGCTGGGAAACGGTTCCGATACAAGGGTTTTGCCAATAGTGGAAATAAATCTGGATTGCGTTCCGGAAGGATTTAATAAAATATATTCTTACGAAGTAAAATGGTTTTTTGACACCCGGGAGAACAAGCTCGATATTTTTACCTGTCCCGCAAAAATAAGTCCTAAGCTGAAGAAAAATATAGAAGATATTTGCCTGCAGGCTTATAAAGTATTGAGAATAAAGGATTGGGCGCGGATCGATATCCGGTGTGACTCCCATGAAAATCCCTATATAATAGAGGTGAACCCGTTACCGGGGATTTTGCCGAATCCGGACGATAATTCGTGTTTTCCAAAAGCTGCCCGTGCCGCAGGTATAGAGTATGACAATTTGATTAACACTGTGCTAAATCTGGCAATTCAAAGGTATAAAATAAAATAAGATGAGTAAAAAACTTAACATATCAATTATTTTCAACGATCCGACTCAATATGCCGCTGAACCTATTTATGACAGGACCAAAGTGAATATTGATGAGCTACCGCATGCAATTGATATGAGCGAGTACGGTGTGCTGGATGAAATGAGATCCATTGAGCGGGCACTGCAGCTTTTGAAGCATAATATCAAGATTGTTCCTTTCGCTCTTGATATTAATAAACTTATTGATGAGTTAAATGAGAACCGGCCCGATGTCATTTTCAACCTTTGCGAAAGCGTTGACGGAGACCCAACGCAGGAGATGAACATTGCATCACTTTATGAGCTGATGAAAATTCCTTACACGGGTTCGCGGGCATTTACTCTCGGTCTTGCATTGAACAAGCCGCTCGTAAAACAAATTCTTGAACAGAACGGTGTCCCGACTGCGAAACATTTCGTTGCAACCGGTACGGATACTTTACATATCAACGGAAATAAATTTCCGATGATCGTGAAACCTTCGAGAGAAGATGCAAGCATCGGTATTACAAATGAATCGATCGTAACGAACAGGGCAGACCTGAAGAAGAGGATCGAATATGTTCTTGACGAACATAAGCAGCCGGCACTTGTTGAAGAGTTTATCGACGGAAGAGAGATAAACGTTTCGGTTGTGGGTAACGGTGATAATTTGATAGCTTTCCCGATATCTGAAATTGATTTTTCATTGCTTCCGGAAGAATTACCGAAGATAATAAGCTATAATTCGAAATGGATGTATAAAACAGTTGAGTTCGCAAAGACCAAAGCAATATGCCCTGCAAAAAATTTAACAGCGAGAGAAGTGAAAGTAATTCAGGAGACGGCTAAGAAAGTTTACCGTCTGCTCGGTGCATGCGATTATGCACGCATTGATATGAGATATAAGGATGGTGTACCTTACGTTCTCGAGCTGAATCCGAATCCCGATATAGCTTCCGATGTGCCGGAAGATACGGGATTCACCAGAAGCGCTAAAGCTCATGGATGGGATTACGAATATCTCATTCAGCAGATCATCAGGTATGCTTTGAATAGATGGCATGTTGAAAAAGTTGCTGAGTATGTCTGATATTGTTTGAAATAAAAAATTTGTTCAACGATAAATATTGATGATAAGGAAACTTATTAAGGAAGATAGGGATTTAATTAAGCAGTTGTTGATCGATACGAAGAACTTTAATGATGAAGAGATTAACATTGCGCTTGAGCTGATTGATATTTATCTGGACGATGAGAAACAGGATGACTATACAATTTATTCTTATGTGAACGGTGATGACGGTAAGGCTGCAGGATATATCTGTTACGGGAAAAGGCCGATGACCGATAGCACATATGATCTCTACTGGATTGCGGTTGATCCTGCAGTTCATGGAAAGGGGATAGGAAGCAAATTGATTGAGTTCATGGAGGATGATCTGAAAAAGAACAAAGCAGGATTGGTGCTGATAGAAACGAGCGGCCTGGAAAATTATTCGGGCGAAAGAAAGTTCTATGAAAAGAACGGCTATAAAGTTCAAACTATTATAAAGGGATTTTACAGGAAGGGAGATGATCTTTACATCTACCACAAATATATATAAGTTTTTAATTAATCCCGTCTTACAGGGGTATTTTTTAACAATATAGGAGTTATAAAACTTTATGGAACTTTGGCAGCAGCTGTTAAGAGAAAGCGTAAGTTCCGTTGACCATTTGGTTGATAAGTTCGGCATTAAAAGGGAAGTAGCCGAACGATTGGAAGATTTCTTCCAGGCGAGGATAAATCCTTACTATCTCAGTCTCATACGCCAGCCGGGCGATCCGATATGGCGTCAGTGCGTTCCCGATGAAAAGGAGCTTGAAGATTGGGATGCACTCGAAGACCCGCTTCATGAAGATGACATGAGCCCTGTCCCGAACATCACTCACCGCTACCCGGACCGCGTGCTGTTTCTTACAACCAGCCAGTGCGGTTTGTACTGCAGGTTCTGTACGCGGAAGAGGAAGGTAGGCGACTCCAGCAAGATCAACCTAAAACAGCTTGAGAGTGCTTTCAGGTATCTTGAAGAGCACACCGAAGTGAACGACGTTATACTATCCGGCGGCGACCCCCTGATGCTGACAGATGCCATGCTCGAAAAAATTTTGAAGAGGTTAAGAACAATTCCCCATATACAAATCATCAGGCTCGGCACAAAGATGCCCTGCGTACTGCCCCAGAGGATCACGCCCCAGCTTTGCGAAATGCTGAGGAAATACCACCCGATATTCGTGAACACGCATTTCAATCACCCGTGGGAGATCACCGAAGAGAGCAGAAAAGCATGTGAGATGCTTGTTGATGCAGGATGTCCCGTGGGATGCCAGACAGTGCTTCTTAAAGGTGTTAACGACGACCCCGAAATTATGAAAGAGCTTATGAAGAAACTCCTCATGATGAGAGTGAGACCGTATTATATTTATCAGGCCGATCTTACAAAGGGAGCGAATCATTTCAGAACTCCGATAGATGTAGGGTTGGAAATTATGGATAAGCTCAGAGGGCACATATCGGGTCTCGCAATTCCGTATTTCGTAATAGATGCACCCGGCGGCGGAGGAAAGATCCCTCTTCTTCCTGAATATGTTCTTGCGAGGACCAAAGAGAAGATCGTTCTGCGTAATTTCCGGAATGAAGTGTTCGAGTATCCCGATGTACAGGAAGATCATCCGGTGCTCAAGAACGGAAAGAGCATCGAATCGAGACCGATGAAGAAGAAACAGAAAAAGATACAGCTCCCGGTTCTCATGGAAGAGTAAATGCATAAATAAATTTATGATTTTTATCTAAAATATTTTTTAGATAAATAAATTTTATCCCGAAATTCTCTCAATTTCGGGATATTTTTATGTTGTAGCTGAGAATGACCTGATTTGATGTAAAACACCATTTGCATTTCAAAAAGTATTGTGTTAATTTTGAATCCAGCAGGTATAGAATTAAAATTTCCTTACATCCTTGATAAAAATCCCGCACATCGAAAGTTTCTATTTATCATTAAGTTCGGGAGAAAAAGTTTCTTCGTGAAACTTTTTAACTAAGTTTTAATATTAAATTGATGAGTTTCTAATCATTATAATGTTTTTATGAGATGAAGATCAAAAGTTTTTTAGTTGAAGAAGGAAAAGATCCTTTTGGGAACATAGAATTCGTAAAACGCACTTCAGTAATCAGAAACCCCGACGGTTCGATCGTATTTGAGATGATCGATATTATTGTTCCGAGACAATGGTCACAGGTTGCTACCGATATCATATCGCAAAAATATTTCCGCAAAGCCGGAGTTCCTAAATTTCTTAAGAAAATTAAAGAAGAAAATGTTCCTGACTGGCTGAGCCGCTCGGAAGAGGATAGAGAAAAAATGAACGAGGTCTCGCCGGAAGAAAGATATACTTCCGAGACCGACTCGAGACAGGTCTTCCATCGTCTTGCAGGATGCTGGACATACTGGGGATGGAAGAACCAGTATTTTGACAATGAAGCAGATGCAAGAAATTTTTATAACGAGCTTTGCTACATGCTTGCCATGCAGACGGCTGCGCCTAACTCACCTCAATGGTTTAATACAGGTCTCAATTGGGCGTACGGAATAACCGGACCGCCGCAGGGCCATTATTACTCTGATCCCCAAACCGGTGAAGTACGTGCATCGGAAGATGCGTACACACATCCTCAGCCTCATGCATGTTTCATCCAGTCAATTACAGATGATCTCGTCAACGAAGGCGGCATCATGGACCTCTGGGTTAGAGAAGCGCGTTTATTTAAGTACGGTTCTGGTACGGGTACGAACTTTTCTAACCTGCGCGGAACAAACGAACCGCTCAGCGGCGGGGGAAAATCATCGGGATTAATGTCGTTTCTCAAGATCGGTGATCGGAGTGCCGGTGCAATTAAATCCGGAGGCACTACACGAAGAGCTGCAAAAATGGTTACGCTCGATCTCGACCACCCTGATATAGAAGAATACATTAACTGGAAAGTTATCGAGGAGCAGAAAGTAGCTGACCTCGTTGCAGGCTCACGCATGCTAAACATACATCTCAATAACATCATCCGCGCATGCGAACCTTCTCATCCCGAGAACGATCCTTTCGACAGGAAGAGCAATAAACAGCTTGCTAAAGCGATAGCCGATGCACACCGTTGCATGATCCCCGAAAATTATATCGAGCGCGTCATCCATCTCGCGAGGCTTGGCGTTAAAGAAATTTATGTTCCCGTCTATGATACGGACTGGAACTCAGAATCATACGTGACGGTATCCGGGCAAAACTCCAACAACAGTGTCCGCGCAACAAACGATTTCATGAATGCGGTCGCATCAGGCGGCGACTGGAACCTCTACTGGCGTACGGAGCTTGTCAAATCAAAGCTCGAAGGACGCAAACCGGTTGCCAGCAAAACCTTAAAAGCACGCGAATTATGGGACCAGATAGCATATTCCGCCTGGTCCTGTGCCGACCCCGGCATGCAGTTCCATACCACTATTAATGAGTGGCACACCTGCCCGAAGGGCGGGGAGATAAAAGCATCTAACCCGTGCTCCGAATATATGTTCCTGGATGATACCGCCTGCAACCTTGCATCCGTCAACCTGGTAAAGTTTTATGACCTCGATAAAAACGTTTTCGAGACGGAGAAGTACCGCCATGCCGTAAGGCTGTGGACGATCGTGCTGGAGATAAGTGTGCTCATGGCGCAGTTCCCCAGCAGGAAGATAGCAAAGCTCTCTTATGATTACAGGACACTCGGTCTCGGTTACGCAAATCTCGGCGCTCTGCTTATGCTCCAAGGCATTCCCTATGATTCAAATGAAGCGCTTGCAATCACCGGTGCTCTCACAGCAATGATGCACATGAGGGCTTACGCAACGTCAGCGGAAATGGCAATGGAGCTTGGTCCTTTCCCCAGGTACAAAGAGAACGAATCCAGTATGCTGCGCGTCATAAGAAATCACAGGCGTGCCGCTTATAATTCGCCTTCCGAAGAATATGAGGGACTTTCCATAATGCCCATGGGCATAAACAAAAAGTTCTGCCCTGATGATCTTCTCAATGCCGCAAGACAGGATGCCGACCGTGCTCTTCAGCTAGGTGAAAAATACGGTTACAGGAACGCACAGGTCACCGTGATAGCACCTACGGGCACCATCGGTCTCGTGATGGACTGCGATACGACCGGTGTGGAACCCGATTTCGCTCTCGTGAAGTTCAAAAAACTTGCAGGCGGCGGATACTTTAAGATAATCAACGAATCTGTTCCGCCCGCACTTGAGAAGCTCGGCTATACCGAAATGGAGATAAATGATATTATCAAGTACACAAAGGGTCACGGTACGCTTGCTAACTGTCCCCATATCAACGTACAGAGCTTAGCCGAAAAAGGATTTACGAAAGATGTCATCAGCCTGGTGGAGAAAAGTCTTCCGTCGGTCTTCGATATAAACTTCACGTTCAATAAGTGGACACTGGGCTCGGATTTCTGCCATAACGTTCTCGGCTTCAAAGAGGAACAGCTGGATGATTTCAATTTCAACATGCTCAGGGCGATCGGATTTTCAAAAGAGCAGATAGAAGAAGCAAACGATTACATCTGCGGAACAATGACGATAGAAGGCGCACCTCATCTTAAAGAGCTTCATTACCCGATATTCGACTGTGCAAATAAATGCGGCAGAACCGGGACCAGATACATCTCTGCAGAAGCGCACATCAAACTGATGGCGGCGGCGCAGCCGTTCATCTCCGGCGCGATATCAAAGACCATTAATCTTCCCAACGAAGCATCAATTGAGGATATGAAGCGTGCCTACATGCTCTCATGGTCGCTGGGACTGAAAGCGAACGCGCTTTACCGTGACGGTTCAAAGCTTTCACAGCCTCTTAACAGCGTGAGCGAGAACGGCGGCAATGATGATTCCGATTACAGCGAACCGCTTTCCAAGTCGAACGATATCATCAGGATAGCCGAGAGGATAATCCACCGGTATATCGCAAAGCGGAGGAAACTCCCGTTCAGACGGAGAGGCTACACTCAGAAAGCAAAGATAGGCAACCATTCCGTTTACCTCCGCACTGGCGAATATGAGAACGGACAAATAGGCGAAATATTCATCGATATGCACCGCGAGGGCGCTGCATTCAGAAGCTTAATGAACTGTTTTGCGATCGCAATCTCGCTGGGTCTCCAGCATGGTGTTCCGCTCGAGGAATTTGTGGATGCTTTTGTGTTCACACGTTTCGAGCCGAACGGTATCGTCATCGGGAATCCGAACATCAAGATGACAACATCGATAATAGATTATATTTTCCGTGAGCTCGCTGTTACATATCTCGGCAGGACCGACCTCGCACAGATAGCATCGGAGAGCGAACTGCATACCAGTCCCATCGATTCTATCTCCAAGCTCGACAAGGAAGCTGACTTTGACGAGGAGGAGATATACAGCGAACGCATTATCGAAGAAGATCCGCGAAAAGTTCCGGCGGATCCCGACCCGCTGAGAATGATACCGCCGGGTTACCCGCAGACACCGCAGGTGAAGACGCAATCGGATAAGATTGAGATGATAAAAGAAGCGAAGCTCAAAGGTTATTCCGGCGATGTTTGTTCTTCCTGCGGAAGCTTCACGATGGTACGCAACGGTACATGTCTCAAGTGCACTACGTGCGGCGAGACAAGCGGATGCAGCTAGAGTAAATCTAGTGCGTTGAGTGTATCGAGTGTATCGAGTGTATTGAGTCTTTAGAGTGAGGGTGTTATTTATAACACCCTTTTTTTATTTGTCATCCTGACCCCGAGAACTCGGGGGAAGGATCTCTAATTGAGATTCTTCGGTCACTTCGTTCCCTCAGAATGACAGTGGCTTCTAACCCACTTTTTTCCACGTTACCTGCATTTCGTTAGTAAAGCATGTGTTATTTTGGGGGTACACCCCTATTACTTAAGTAATCGATTTAATGTTTAAGTAATCAAAAATGCAAAATCCTTTTCCTAATTTAAAACAGTTAACTGACCGTAACTTATTTACTTATAATGTAGCTACAGGAGGGAAAATTTTTTGATGATTTGATTACTTAAAATACAGTTTTTGGGTTGATAGTTACCACGCCAATGTGTCATTCCCTCGAAAGCGGGAATCCATTAGAATAGAAA
>Ga0187878_1000938_pt1 | contig 30490 bp, 36 predicted proteins | sample June2016WEW_17_1_FD_132979 | JGI IMG/M metagenome (GOLD analysis project Ga0187878, IMG submission 132979) | Peatland microbial communities from SPRUCE experiment site at the Marcell Experimental Forest, Minnesota, USA - June2016WEW_17_150 | ecosystem: Environmental > Terrestrial > Soil >...
ACGACCTTTACGAAGAAGAACAAGCTGAGGTCCGGCCTGGAAATGGTTGTTGCCGGAACCCTCGCAACAGTTGTTCCGTACTTCATAGGTAACTTCCTGTCTTCACTCGCACTGCCCATTTAGCTGCAAAGCGAACTCAATCTTGTGTATGCGCACCAAGAGACCCGACGATGAAACAACAAGAACGAAACGAACGAATGGACGGACGCCAAGTGTCAACCGTCCATGAGAAGAGCTATGAGTTGACAGACGGTCTTTGTCTTCCAGGTGAGCGCGAAGCATGCACAGGAGAAGAGTCAAGCTTCACTATACCGGAATACAGGTTCGCGAACTGGGTAGATCGTTGAGATTCTACCGTTCACTCGGACTAAGGGTCAGCCATCGCGGCACAATGGCCCATGGAGGCAAATGGGTACAAATGAAAGATCTGTCCTCAGGCCAGAAATTGGAATTGAACTGGTATCCGAAAGGAAGCCGCTTCTATGAGAGGTACAAGAACGGGAGCGAACTCGATCACATCGGTTTCATCGTGGACGACGCCGCGAAGTGGTTCAAGCTTCTCATCAAACGGGGTGCAAGACCTGCCGCCAAACCATTTGGAGATGAGTCGGAGACTTTGGCGTACGTGAAGGACCCGGATGGCATCTGGATTGAGCTAATTGGGCCAGGCAGAAAGCCCAATCCCAAACAGCCTAATCCGTAGCATGATGTCGCTATCGTAGTTTGAACCGCAATTTGAACCCTCATGAGAGGAGGGAAGTAGGAGAAGAACAGGAGGGGGGGTTTTTCGTCGTCATCGTCGGATCACTTGGTGCGGGCGTCGTAATTTGAACCGTCGGTTTTGGTTTGATGTGTGTGGGTCGGCTGGTGTGAACGCCCGAATCTGAACCATCATGGACGAGCGGCCTCTATGTCCGTGGTCGAACTTGTATTGCTGGTTCCAGTTTGCGCAGGTTCTCAATCATCTCGTTCACGATTGTGACGAACTTGTCGCTTTCGGATGCTGAGATCCACTCGAGCCTCACGCGTTCGTCTGGAACGCCCATTTGCCTCAATAGCTTACGTAACAACGTGAACCGTCTGAGGGCCTTGTAGTTGCCGTTTATGTAGTGGCATGTTCCAGGGTGGCATCCTGCGATTAGGATGCCATCGTAGCCTTCCTCAAGGGCCTTAAGGATGAAGCTTGGGTCGATTCTACCCGAACACGTTACGCGGATCGAAATCAGGTTCGGGTCGTAGTGTTTTCTAGTGGTTCCTGCAAGATCCGCGCCTGCGTAGGCACACCATCTGCAGAGGAATGCGACAATCCTAGGTTCGCTCAAGGCCTCAGCCTCTTCCTGCTCGTATCATTGCCAAGATCTGGGTGTCAGTCAGGTTCCTTAGCGAGAGGGCGCCAGATGGGCAGGATGCAACGCAGGTCCCACACCCTTCACAGAGCGCTTCAGCCACCTCTGCAACCTTCCTCTCAGTGTTCATACTCAGGGCTTCAAAGGGGCAGGCTGGCACGCAGATACCGCAGCCGCTGCAGAGTTCGTTCACGATCCGAGTTACTGTCGGTTCGCGCTCCAGGGTTGGGCTCGACAAGAGGATCAGAGCTTTGCTGGCTGCGCCGCTAGCTTGAGCGACCGTTTCCGGGATGTCCTTCGGCGAGTGTCCTGCACCTGCGATGAAGATGCCGGCGGTTGCACTTTCTAGAGGGCGGAGCTTCGGATGTGCCTCAGCGAAGAAACCGTTCTCATCTACAGCCGCCTTCAGCGTGTTGGCGAGTTCGCGGGATCCTTGACTTGGAATCATCCCGACCGCGAGTACAACAGCATCAGCGTGAATTTGCACGGTTTTCCCGCTGAGGGTGTCGACACCTTTGACGACCAATTTGTCGTTCTCTGCGTGGACCTTTGCCACTCTGCCACGTAGGTACAATACGCCCCCTTCTTCTTGGCAGCGTTTGACGAACTCCTCGTATCCTTTTCCGCCGGCTCGAATGTCCATGTAGAAGACGTATGCTTGCCCATCTGGGACTTTGTGATGGAACAGCATCGCATGACGCGCGGTGTACATGCAACAGATCTTCGAACAGTATGCCAGCGCTGTCTCAGGCTCTCTCTGCCCTGCGCATTGAATGAACACCACTTCCTTCGGGATTCGGCCGTCGGAAGGTCGTCTGATAATGCCAGATGTCGGTCCTGAGGCTGATAGCATGCGCTCGAATTCCAAGCTGGTCATTACGTCTGGATAGATTCCGTACCCATATTCGGTGAGCCTCGTTGCGTCGTACATCTCGTAGCCTGTGGCCGAGATTATGGCGCCCACTTCAATCTCATGGGTCTGCGGGTGAGCATCGAGGTTAATGCAAGACATCCCGAGTTTGTCGCAAGCTTTCTTGCATTCGCCACACGCTTGAGGCAGAAGGCTCAGGCAGGTCTTCGCGTCTAAGACGTATGCAGGAGGCACGGCCTGCGCGAATGGGATGTAGATCGCTTTTCTCCAAGTCAGGCCCGAATCAAACTCATTCGGAACCTCAGCCGGACAGACCTTGACGCATTCTGCGCACGAATTGCATTTGGCCTCGTCAACGTAGACCGGTGCCTGTCGCACTTTCACTTTGAAGTTTCCGACGAAACCTTTGACATCCTCAACTTCGGAGAGTCGGAGAATCCTGATGTTTGGATTTCTATAAGCCTCAACCATGAGCGGCCCGAGGATACAGATAGAGCAATCTAGTGTCGGGAATGTTTCCGAGAGTTGTGCCATTCTTCCGCCAATGGAACCTGTCTTCTCCACAAGGTAGACCTGGTGTCCACTGTTGGCGATGTCAAGAGCTGCGCGGATACCTGCGACGCCGCCGCCGACAACGAGCGCTCTCCTAGTGACCGGGACTGTGATTGGGTCGAGGGGCTCATTCAGTTTGACTTTCTCTATGCTCTGGCGTATGATCACGTGTGCTTTCTCAGTCGCCTTCTCGATGTTGTCGTGAACCCAGCTACATTGCTCGCGTATGTTTGCGATCTCACATTGATACCTGTTGACGCCCGCAGCCCGAGCGGTGTTTCTGAATGTGACCTCATGCATTGCAGGTGAGCATGCAGCGACAACTATCGCGTCCAGTCTCTGCTGCTTTATGCTATCCTTGATCAGAGCTTGTCCTGGTTCCGAGCACAGATATCGATGGTCAGCCGCGATCACGACATCAGGAATCTTGCCGGCTGCATCAGTGACCTCCTTGACGTTGACTGTTCCGGCGATATTCAAGCCGCAATGGCAAACGAAGACTCCCAAACGTTTCATGGCCGACTCACGTTCTCGACAGCGCTCTTGATGCCGCCACGAATCGCACGAAACTGCGCGTCGCTTAGTCGAAGATCTTCCGGACTGACTCCGAGCGCAAGACCAAGTAGCTGGGTGAAATAGACCACAGGCAACGGTTGCGAGCCGGAAGATGCTGCAGGATCTTGCTTCTGGGATGCCTCCAAGTTGTATTTGCATAGTGGGCAGCTGACCGTGAGCAGTTTCGCTCCATGCGAGCGAGCAGTCTCGACAACATTGCGAGACAATAGCGTCATGGCGTCAGGAGCGCCGACGCCTAGGAAAGATCCACAGCATTCTGTCCGTGACGGGTAATCCACCGACATACATCCGATGCTGAACATGAGGTCCTCCAGCACCGACGGTCGATGCGGATCGTCGAGCTTCATCTCCTCGAAAGGCCGCAGCAGCAGGCAGCCATAGTATGTTCCGACCGGGAGGCCTCGCAAGGGCGCCTTTGCGGCCTCTCTGATCGCGTCGAAACCTACACGGTCTCTTAGGACTTCTAGGAAGTGTAAGACGCCGAGCCCGCCTTCATACCTCTCCTCGTTGAATTCGTTAATCTGTTCCTGTTTGATCGCGTTCCGCTTGGCTTGGAGGTTCGCTCGCTTGAGGACGTTGTAGCATCCTGCGCAGAGGGTCACGAGCGTGTCGCTCTCAGCACGTGCTCTGGCTAGGATCCGGTTCGGCCCGGCATTCGTCATGACGTTGTCTGCGACATTCGGAAATACTGCGCCGCAGCAAAGCCATCCCCGCATTTCCTTCAGTTCTAGTCCGAGGGCGCGTGCGGAAGCTTGTGCGGAGTCTTCGAAGTCTCTTGCTACGGTTCGGAGCGAACATCCTGGGAAGTACAAGTAGGACTGCATTCTTTCCAACTCAGTATGGGCTGAGTTTCCTGAACGCGCTCACCAATCCTTGCTGCGGCATCTCAGGCGGGAATTTCTCGATCTTCAGGTCACGCAGATCGTTGCGGAGCTTGATCGTACGGAGGGCTTCGCAGATCTTGCTTACGTCTAGCCCTCTGGGGCACTGCGTCTCGCAGGAGAAGCAGGTTGCGCAAAGCCAGTACGATTTGGCGTCGAAGACTTGTTCGATGCCGAGCTGGAGATACCGAACGACCAGGTGAGGCATGAGATCCATCTGCGGCGCCAGCGGACATGTGGCCGAGCATTTTCCGCACTGATAGCAAAGCGAGAGATTCTGGCCGCTTATTCTTTCGACCTTACGAAGTAGAGGACTGGTGACCGTTCCAGCAGAGATTTGATGAGCCACTTCACTCCCATCCTCTGACTGCGAACGCCTCCAGTTCGATCTTCGCCTCTTTGCTGCGGTAATCAGGAAGGATTATGGGGCTGTGCCGGTCTGTGCTGACGCCTGCCTTCTTGAGTTCCTTGTGAAATCGAACCACATGCTCTAGGGTTGGCTTACCACATTGTGCAGTTCGTGATCTCTTGGCTGCGTCTTTTCCGGCGCGTCTTCCAAACACTAGAATGTCAAGCAGCGAGTTGCCCATCAACCGGTTTCTTCCGTGAATTCCACCCGCCGCTTCCCCTGCAACATACAGGTTCCGAACGTTCGTTCGTCCGTCTTCGTCTATCAGCACGCCGCCATTTTGGTAGTGTTGCGTCGCATAGACGAGAATGGGATCTTTGGTTATGTCGATCCCGAATCGCTTGAACTGTCGCACCATCGCGGGCGCAAGGCGCAGAGTTCGACCCGGACCTCTCAGCATGTCAACTAACGGAGTGTCAAGCCACACCCCTACGAGTCCGCCAGGGGTTCGCACCCCTTTTCCACGCTCTTGGCATTCTCTGATTATTGCAGACGCGACAGCATCCCTTGTCTCGAGCTCGTTCACGAACCGTTCTCCATCAACGTTGACGAGCTGAGATCCAAGGCTTCGCATCTTCTCAGTTATGAGTTGCCCTGAGATCAGCTCGGGAAACGCGACTCCTGTCGGATGATATTGAATCGTATCCACGAAAGCCAGCTTGGCACCAGCACGATAGGCCAGTGGAAGACCGTCCCCAGTGGCTCCATAGTGATTCGTTGTCGGGAAACCTTGCACATGGAGCCTGCCCGAACCACCTGTCGCCAAAATGGTCGTCTTTGCTCTGACGAAGACGAATTCGTTAGTCTCCATGTTTAGTAGAATCGCTCCGACACAATTCCCATCGGCGTCAGTAAGCAGCTCGATCACGGGAGAGAATTCGATAACCTGGATGCCCCGATTGATGACTTCGTCTCGGAGCGTTCGCATGATCTCCGCGCCGGTGTAGTCACGAGCCGCGTGCATTCGCTTTCTGCTTGTGCCTCCTCCGTGCATTGTCACAAACGTGCCGTCAGCTTCCTTGTCGAACATCATGCCGAGTTCTTCGAGCCATTCAATAACGGAAGGCGCGTCCTTCACAAGCGTCTCAACGAGGCCGGGTATGTTCGTGTAGCCGCCGCCTCCCATAACGTCAAGATAGTGAGTTGCAGGCGAATCGTTCTCTTTGTCTGAGGCTTGGATGCCTCCTTGCGCCATCATAGTATTGGCGTCGCCGAATCGCAGTTTGGTGCACAAGAGGACACGAGCGCCTTCTTCTTGCGCGGCTAGGGCTCCTGCCGCGCCTGCGCCGCCTCCTCCGATAATCAATACGTCGGTTTCAATATCGGTTCGCGATAGATCGGTCTTCTCTGGGTTTAATCGGCTGTACGATTCCACAATGTCGCCAAGCTCGTTGACGACTGGCTCTCCCTTGTTAGCCCCCACGAGGAGTTTCCGCGTTGTTCCCGGCTTGTAGTCCGGATGAAACTCTGTCAGAAGCTGCTTCTTCTCTTCTGGCGTGAGTTTTGGGAAGGACTGTTTCATGCGTTCCATTCGATTTGCAGCTACTTTCTCGACCGAGCGCCGCATCTCTTCGTCGTAGCTGATTACGGTTCGCCACAGTTTGGTCTGTTCCGAGGCCATCTACGCTTCACCTGGTTCGATCTCTCTGGCGTTGTACAATTTCGTCAGCTCTGCTGTGCTCATCTTGACTAGCTTCGCAAGTTCGTCGTTGTAGCGTCCAACCCTGATCTCCTCAAGTCGTTTCTGGAGGTGCTTCGATTTCAGAGCAACATGCGTTCCATATAGTCTTCGTGTAAGGATCGCGACGTTGTATTGGACTAGCTCGGCAGGACATCTTGTGGCACAAAGTCCACACATGATACAGTCGAATGAAAGATCGGCTGCATTGGCAATGTCGCCACGCATGGCAGCCGCCATTATGTCGATGACAGGCAAGTCTTGTGGACAGGCTCGGCTGCAAGAGTTGCACTGCAGACATCGCATGATCTCCGGATAGTAACGTGTTAGCGAGTTGATGTCTGGCTTCAGGGTCTTGATGTCGTATCGTGCCTTTTCGGCAGGGTGAAACGGGAGCATGGAGAAAACCATTCCGTGCCTGACAGGTGTCTGACAAGCGAGTCCCGTGCGAAGCCTAAAGTCTCCGTGAATCCTGTAGACGGTCGCACATGCACCGCAGAATCCACTGCGACAGCCGCATCCACGGAGCAACCGGTAACCGAGATGTTCCATGGCGGTTAGTATGGTGAGATTCTGTGGCACTTGGTACTGCTTACCGAACACGTAGACCGTCACGGCCGAGTTGTCTTTGCTCATCGACCATACTCCTTCAGAGAAGGATGTGACCACTTAACCAAGTTCGCCTGTTGCGGAATATATTCCAAAGCTACTTACGTACTGGACTGTATATTCAATAGAACCAAAACCAAGAATCAGTACGCGTTCTTCACTGCCTACTCTCACGTTTCTACTTGCATTCGCCGCGTCGACTTTCAGCTGCAGAGAGGGATGACATGGCCGATAGCAGGCCAAAGGGTGTCACCAGTCATGCCTACGCGGTTACTTTCTGTTCTTGGAGCAAAGCTCGAGCGAAATCGTAGCCGTTCTTGAAAGCAGTGATGTTCAGTTGTTCTGTGCCTCGTGGGGTGTACTTCGCGATTGCTTTCTCGACGGCTGTCGTGTCTACCATATTGGTTAGGCCGACTATTGCGCCAACCATTACCATGTTCGATACTATCTTCTTGCCTAGACGTTCAGCGATACGTGTCGCGGGGATCCTGTAAGTCTTCGCGGTCTGATTGGCGTGGTCCTCTTGGATCATGTCAGGATCTATAATGACGATCGTGTCCCTGTCTAGATCTCCGATATTCTTTTGGTAAGCCTCTTGAGACATGACCGCTACTAGGCTGGGTTTTCTGAGCTTCGGGTAGTTGATCTTCTCGTCGGAGACTATGACTTCGACTTTGGAGGCTCCTCCTCTGGATTCGGGGCCGTAGGATTGTGCTAGAGTCACGTTCTTGCCGCCGAAGACCGAGGCTGCTCTGCCGATCATTACTCCGGCGGTCACGATTCCCTGACCGCCTAGGCCAGCTATCCTTACCTCAAAGCGTGACATTGGTGCGCCTCCCCGTTTTGTCAAGTCCCGCTTGAATGGATTGATTCTGTCCCCACAGCAGGTCACTGTATTCTGGTTTCTCGACGTTTACGAATTCTCCAACAACGATCTTGTCAGGCCCGACCACGGCATCGATCGGATTGATGTTCGATCGTACTTCACTGACTTCCCTGAGCCATTTCATGCCGAGGATTGGATCTGCGATCTTGTTTCTCCGGCCATATTCTTCTGGGCACGGTGTTATTATTTCGACGAAGCTGAAACCCTTCTTGGTGATGGCTTTCTTCATAGATTCTCTGATACGTTTAACATGGATCGCTGTCCACCTTGCCACGTAGACGGCTCCTGAAGCTGCGGCTAGATGAGCCAGATTGAATGGATGTTCGATGTTGCCGTATCGACTTGTCGTTGTGAATGCGCCGATCGGTGTCGTGGGGCCAGATTGCCCACCAGTCATACCATAGTTGAAGTTGTTGGAACAGATCACAGCGACGTCGACGTTCCTTCTGGCGGCGTGAATGAAGTGGTTTCCTCCAATCGCGAAGAGGTCGCCATCTCCACTGATCACAACGGGTTTCAGATCAGGCCTCGCTGCTTTCACTCCGACAGCGAAGGCCAATGGACGCCCATGTGTTGTGTGGAATGAGTCTGTGTTCGTGTATCCCGAGATTCTTCCTATGCAACCGATCCCTGAGATGACAACGATCTTGTCCCTGTCGAAGTTGAGCTCGTCTATGGCTCTGGCGAATTCCCCGAGTATGATGCCGTTGCCGCAACCGTTGCACCATATGTGGGGAATCATTCCGCTCCTCGTGTAGTCTTGGAGAGGGTGTTGAACTGTCGACATTTCAAGCTTCCCCCATTTTTCTAACTTACTGCTTGGGCCAGGATCTCCTCGGGCGTGTGAAGAGCGTCTCCTAGTTTCGGTAGGGAAGTGACTTTCCGGCGGCCTGCGCTTCTCTCCACTTCGCGGACAAGTTGGCCGTAGTTCATCTCGGGTACCAGGATCTTGTTCACTCGCGAAGCCATTTGCTCAACTGCTTCGTCTGGGAAAGGCCAAATTGTGACGAGCCTCAAGAGTCCGATCTTGATTCCTCTCTCTCGTCCTTCAACTACGGCGGCGAGAGCGGATCTCGCCACGCTTCCGTACGCAACTATGCAGACATCAGCGTCATCAAGGAAGACCTCTTCGACTCTCGTGATGTCTCTCACATTCTTGCGAATCTTGTCGCAGATCCTTTGAACCAAAACAGCATGGTGTTCTGTGCTGTCGGTTCGAGGGTGACCGGTTTCATCATGAGTTAGCCCGGTGGCGTAGAATCTGTATCCTTCGCCGAAGGTCGCCATCTCCGGCACGAGGTCCTCTCCTGCCTGGAAGGGTTTGTATTGAGATCGCGGTACGCTGGGTCTCTTACGGTTAATCAGCGGTATCTTCTCAGGCTCGGGTATCGCGAGCCTTTCCATTAGGTGCCCGATAATCTCGTCCGTCATCACAAATGCTGGGCACCTGTATTTCTCTGAGAAGTTGAATGCTTCGACGGTGAGATCGAACATCTCTTGGACGGACGATGGGGCCAATGCGATTATTTCGTAGTCCCCATGTGATCCCCATTTTGCCTGCATAACATCCTGTTGCCCTGTCTTCGTTGGCTGACCCGTGCTGGGTCCGGCACGCATCACGTCCACTACAACGCAAGGCGCCTCGGTCATAGCTGCGAGTCCAATGTTCTCCTGCATCAGACTGAAGCCCGGGCCTGAGGTAGCCGTCATGGACTTTACGCCGGCATACGATGCGCCGATCACCGCTGCCATCGAGGCTATCTCGTCTTCCATCTGCAGGTAGACGCCGCCAATCTCGGGGAGTCTCCTTGACATGTGTTCAGCGATCTCTGTGGCTGGAGTGATTGGATATCCTCCGAAGAATCTACAGCCAGCAGCCAATGCGCCTTCAGCGCAGGCTACGTCTCCGAGTGCGAAATAGGTGCCGGTCAGAACATCTCTTCTCAGCGTTTCGTCCCCTTCTCGACTAGAAATATCGCGAAGTCGGGGCAGATCTCTTCACATACTCCGCATCCAACGCACAACGCCGAATCCTTCACTCGGGGTGCATGAACACCTCTAACGTTCAGCTTGGTGCCCTGCTCGAGAACATCTCTGGGGCAGAACTCTATGCAGAACGAGCAACCTTTGCATCTGTCTTCAAGGACAACGATCTCTACGTCTCTGAGCTTCATTCCTTGAGGAGGCGAGATCGGTCGTCTTCCAGGTCTCTGTGGAGAGCTCAGCGGCATCATCATGTCAGCCGTGGGGCTCCATTCACTGGAGTCTGGTCCTTGTGGAGGATTGTTAGCGATCAATGCTAATTCTGCCCGCAAGTATGTTCCGTACTGTCATACATATACCACTCCCTACTACTGTAGTCCTTTTACATACAATTCGAACTTGCTACGCCTAGCGATACATACTCTCAGTAAGCGGCACGCACAAGTTCAGCGAGATTGGGGAGCGAAGTTCGCTCAGAGAGCGGGAGCCATTTGCGGAAAGTGCGCCTCTCCTTTAGAGGAGGAGTACTTCTTGCAGCCGGCATCAAGTATATAGAAAGACGGCCACGCAGCGACTCAGCGAATCCTCCTCAACCAAGAGTACCTGAGCGCTAGGCCTGCTAGTATGCCACCTGCGTGGGCAAAGAATCCGCCCCCTGCGAATAGGTCAAGTCCGCCCAGGAAGATCATCCCGATGAGCCCTCTAAATCCTCCCGCAGCGGCCAGGAGCCCGTAGACGGCTCCTGACGCTCCGACGCCGCTGGCACCCGGGAGAAGCAGCAGGAACAATATGTTCCCAACGAGACCGCTTGTGAAGTAAGTGATTAGCCATCGCCTCACAGAAACTTGCTCCTCTAAGGCTGTCCCGAAGAGTAAGAGAAAGAACACGTTTCCTCCAAGATGCAGCAGGTTCGCGTGAAGAAACATCGATGTGAAAAGCATCCATACTGCACCATGCCAGACTTCCGCGTTCACCTGAACGAACGGATACACGACGCTCAGATCTGGTTCGAGGAGATTCCCTGAAAGTATGGCTGTGGTAACGTAGATGATCACGAGAATTGTGGCCATCCACAGACTGGGAGAACCAGCATATCGAGAATCCGCTCTAGAAGTCAAAGTTCACCCTCACCTCAGGGAGCCAAGTTCTCGGAGCCTTTCGCTGGCGGGATAGGACCCGTCGTGTAGGAATGTCAGGCGGATTCCATTACTATGGTTGTGAGGGTTGATCTCACCTTGTCGAGTCTTCGTACCTTCCATGTCACGATCTCTTTCAGTTTCTCCATGGTTTCGGCTTCTATTCTTGCAACTAGGTCGTAGACTCCGTAGACGAGATACGCCTCTTTGACATTTGCAATCCCCTGAAGTTGCTTCAGAACTTCTTGTTCGCCACCTGTATCTATGTTCATGAAAACAAAAGCCATTGGCATCGAACGTGCCTCAGCTATGTGTTAGGCTCCAATGCATTATGAAGGTTGCCCTCTTTCGAAGGGCGAGAGTATAACATACCTCAAAACGAGTGAAAACGGGAAAAAGGGTGTTTGGTTCTCGGGCTAGGCGAATGCGTAGGCGATTTGGACGTTGACAGTGTATTCTAGCTGTCCTGACATGATAGGAGCCTGAGTTGATCCGCCTTTGAGATCCATAGCTACAGGTGCGTAGTAGTAGCCTATGCTTACTGAGATTGGGCCAACGAGGTTGACGCCCATTGCGTTCGCGATTGCCTTCGCTCTGTTGTTGGAATCTTTCACAGCTAGATCGAGTGCTTGTGACTCTGCCTGTTGCGCCTTTGCATCGGATAGCCCGAAGGATACTCCGCTTACGTCGTTTGCTCCGCTTGAGATTGAAAGGTCAAGCATCTTGCCGAGTGCACTTACGTCGTTGACTGTCACGCGGATCGAGTGCCTTAGTGAGTAGCCGACGAGTATCGGCATCTTGCCGGGATCCTTTGAATCCTGATAGATCGGGCTTAGCGAGAACTCAACCGTCTGTATGTCCTTATCGGCAATTCCCGCGTTCTTGAGCGCGGAGATGACTTTCGCCATCGCGTCGTTGTCTTGCTGCTCAGCCTGAGCTGCAGTTGCTGCTTGTGTAACGACAGAAGCGGTGAACCAGCCTATGTCAGGGCTCATCGAGACGGTTCCAGTGCCGCTGACTGAGATTGTCTTCTGCTCAGTTCCAGATTGCGGAGCCACAGGTGCCGGTTTCATGTATGAGGAATAGATCGCGACGCCGGCTAGAAGAGCTACCACTACTACAAGGATCAAGACAAGTCCAAATAGCCGCTTCTCGTGTGTTTCGCTCATTCAATTCATCTCCATCATCATTTGTGATGTTGCCGCATACTGCGTCGCCCTTGATATGAATCCAAGCGTTCGAACATGCTGTTCTAAGGATTGACACCTTGCTGAGTCCCCAAATGACCCGTGCCTCCCACCCATGAGGACGTTCGTGACGACGGGAGCGTCAAGGCTTATTTCCATAGAAGCATAGTGCAAGACAGCCCAAGACGGCGAACAGCTTGTTCAACATCAACATCGCGAGCATAGTACTAGACCGAATCTCCGCCGACGTAAGGCGCCCGTATGAGCGCATCGGGCTATTGATCGGATCCTTCCTCAACGACGGACTATGGGTAAACGACATCGTAATCGGGGGAGACAGTGATTCGGAGACATCATGCGTGCTCCCCCCAGACAAGCTGGCCAGAGTCGCTGACGACATAGTAAGAGGAAAGATTGAAGGAAGAATCGTTGGCTGGTATCACTCTCATCCCGGTTACGGCATATTCATGTCAGAAATCGACATGAACACGCAGGGCAAGCTACTGCAATTCTCACCATTCATCATTGCCCTAGTTGCCGATCCGGAGATAAATCAGTTCGGAATCTGGGCGCTCGAACCCGACGAAGGGGTCGTGCTGGTCTCAGGCGAGTATATCCGCATCATCTAACCACAATACGCTTTGACCTTGCCTGTCTAGGCTTGCTCCGAAGCCTCGTTCTGATTCGCTGCAGCTGACGTGACCATTCTTCGGCGAGCGGAAGTTTGTACTTCACCAACTTCGATCTGGTCTCCCTCCAGATGGGGTTGAGAGTGGCCTTTGAGTATCCCATTCTCTCGTACTCGATCACCTGAAGCAGAAGGTCTAGAGCGTCAGCGCAGTGTACTATCCTCGCCTCAAGCGAGTTTGAGGAAGTGTAGTCCCCAATGGTTGTCCTGAATGTGTCCGCTAGCCGGTCGTTCTGAAGATCCGCTAGGACGCGAGAGGTTGCCTTCTCTTCGAGGCCTGTCTTCATTCGGGAGCCCTTTCTGCCAAGGTACCGTAGGTACGCTTTGCTGATATCGAATGTTAGGGATTCCGAGAGGTCGTGGAGGAGCGCCATCTTCAACACTTGTTCCACATCCACTTCCTGTTTCCGCACTCGCATGATCTCAGACATCGTGAGGGCAATCACGGCGACCGAATAGGAATGTGAAGATACAGATTCGATGTCGTGTTTGCCGATTCTGTATGTTATCCAGCCGCTTCTCGGAATACGTTTCAGGCTCATAACATCGTCAAGGAACTTGACTGGAATCAAGCAGACGAAGCCCTCATTTCCAAGCGAACCTCAGCTGTCATGAGATATAACTCTGCAACCAGATCAACGAAGACAAGCAAACTCTCGGGAAGCGTTAATACACTCACTTTGAGCATCGAAAGCTCGTGATTCTCTCTTGGGCACAGTGGATGAAGGTGCGCGAATAGCAGTTGAGATCTGCATGGGAGTCAAGCCAGGCGAGCACGTGTTCATAGTGACAGACTCTTTCACACGTAGGATCGGGGAAGCGCTTAGACGAGCAGCTGAGAAGGCTACCCCGGGAAATGTGAAGATTGTATTCTTGGAGGATCTCGGCAAGCGTCCCTTGACATCACTTCCCAAGCCTTTAGAGGAGTCTATTCCTTGGGCGAACGTGACGTTCTACGCCGCACGAAGTATGGGCGGCGAACTGGGCCTAAGGATGCCATTCATCAAGCTCGCAAAACACTACGCAAGGCACGGACACATGCCCTCAGTGAACGAGCAGTTGATGGAAGAAGGCATGTGCGCTGACTACGAGAAGATATCTGAACTCACGAAACGGATTCACCAACGTGTGGCGACCGCAAAGAAGGCACGTGTCACAACCGCCGCCGGATCTGACTTGGCCGTTGAGTTCTCTCCTGAGTGGAGATGGAAGCTGTCCGACGGTATCTTCCGAAAGAAGGGAGACTGGGGCAACCTCCCTGATGGCGAGCTGTACACGGCCGCTTGGAAAGCAGAGGGAACAATAGTAGCTGACGAGCTAGGTGACTGGTTCAGCGACAAGTATGGTGTCCTGGAAAGATGGCCCGTCACGATAAACGTGAGGGACTCGCGAGTCGACCTGTCCTCAATCAGATGCTCCAACGAAGAGCTGCAGACCGAATTGGTGAAGTATCTTCAGACAGACAAGAACAGCACGAGACTAGGCGAGTTCGCAATCGGCACGAACATGTCCCTGACGAAGCTTATTGGAAATCTGCTTCAAGATGAGAAGTTTCCGACTATCCATGTCGCTTTTGGCGATCCCTATCCGGATGAGACAGGCGCAGACTGGGAATCGCGAACCCATATCGACGCGATCATGAAAGATGCCACCTTGTGGGTGGACGATAGTAAACTGATGGAGAAGGGACACTTCCTGCTCTAAGCGACTTCATTCCGCGGCGGCTAGTTGCATCAGCATTTGCTCAATTCTGACTGTGCAATCCATGAGCTGCTCGCTGTTGAGTCTCATTTCGTCAAGAGATATCATACGCTGATCACTTGGAGAATCGCCGGCCGCCGAGTATAAGCGAGAGAGTTGAATCAAAGTACTCCATCATGCTCGCCATGGGTAGAATGTCCTGTCCGCGAGTGTCTGTCCGACATCTCTCGATGCGACGCCTCGCTCGACTTCGATTCTGGAAATGCTTAATTGCGATGCAAATCGTACCAACACCGTTCCAATAGAATAAAGCACTCAGCTCGGTCGATTCACTTGTATAAGCCAGGAGTCATCGAGAGAATCACAGGCCCCGTCGTCGTGGCCCATGACATGCTAGGTGCCCAGATGTACGAGCTCGTAAAAGTGGCCACCTTGGGTCTCATAGGAGAAGTCATACGAGTCGAGGGCGAGAAAGCGACCATTCAAGTCTACGAAGAGACCGCTGGCATCAAACCTGGCGAACATGTGGAAAGGACCGGAAAACCCCTCTCCGTCGAATTAGGCCCAGGCATGATCAATCAGATCTACGACGGAATACAACGACCACTCCCAACCCTTGTCGAGACTGCAGGGACATTCATCACCCGCGGCGCCACATCACCGGCACTCGACCGGAAAAAGACCTGGCGTTTCATACCAAGGGTGATGCCCGGCCAGAAGATCGTGGGAGGAGACATACTTGGAGATGTATCAGAGACTGTGCTTGTCACCCAGCGTATTCTCGCTCCTCCAAACGTGGCGGGCACGGTCAAGTCGATTGTGAAGGAGAGCAACTACAGTGTCACAGATGATATCGCTGAAGTCGAGACCCAAAACGGGCTCGTCAGGGTTCAGCTCATGCACACGTGGCCCGTTAGACGGGCACGCCCGGTCAAATCGAAGCTTCCTCCGGTTGTGCCGCTCGTCACAGGCCAACGAATAATGGACTTCCTATTTCCAATAGCAAAGGGCGGAACCGCTGCAATCCCCGGGGGATTCGGTACCGGGAAGACGGTGATGCAGCAACAGCTCGCCAAGTGGGCTGACGCCGAAATCATAGTCTATGTTGGATGTGGTGAACGCGGCAACGAGATGACCGAGGTCCTCGAGACATTTCCCGAGCTCAAGGACCCGAGAAGCGGGCAGCCACTCATGGCTCGGACGATACTAGTCGCTAATACATCGAACATGCCAATTGCCGCAAGAGAAGCGAGCGTCTACACAGGCATCACGATGGCAGAGTACTTCAGAGACATGGGATACGATGTGGCGTTGATGGCCGACTCCACTTCTCGATGGGCAGAGGCACTCCGCGAGATCTCCGGCAGACTGGAGGAAATGCCCGGCGAGGAGGGATACCCTGCTTACTTGGCTTCGAAGCTAGCGGAATTCTACGAACGCGCAGGGCGAGTAGAAGTCATTGGCAGCGAGCAACGAACCGGCTCAATATCTGCCGTGGGTGCGGTCTCACCGTCGGGCGGAGACTTCTCGGAGCCTGTCACGCAGAATACGCTTCGAATCACGAAGGTCTTCTGGGCTCTGAGCAAGTCGCTCGCCGAGAGACGCCATTTTCCAGCCATCGACTGGTTGACGAGCTACTCGCTCTACCTTGACTCAGTCGAGGAATGGTATGAGCAGAAGACCAAGCAACCCTGGAAACACATTCGGCAAGATGCGATGTCGCTTTTGCAGAAAGATGAGGAGCTGAGAGAGATCGTGATGCTCGTTGGCCCAGATGCGCTCTCAGAGAGTCAAAAGGCAACGCTTGAAGCCGCTCGCATGATCAAGGAAGACTTTCTCATTCAGAGCGCCCTGCATCCGGTCGACAGCTACTGCTCTCCTGAGAAGACAACTGCCATGATGAGGCTGATCATGAAGTTTCACGAGAAGATGGAGAAGGCTGTGGAGGGCGGGGTAGCGCTTCAACGGGTCCTCGACCTTCCTGTTAGACAGGAGATCGCGCGGTGCAAGATCGAACCCTCGGAGCGGTTTGACGAGGTCGCGGCAAGGATCGAAGGGAACTTAGGCGAACAGTTCACCAAACTAACGGCTGAGACTCCTAGCTCGGAGGTGCCGCAAGCCTGAGCCTTATTCTCAGAGAGTACAAGACGGTCACGCGAATCTCGGGGCCGTTGCTGTTCGTGGAGGCCGTGAAGGATGTCGGCTACAATGAGCTCGTTAGAGTCATCGCATCTGATGGTTCCGAGCGTAGAGGACAGATCTTAGAAGTAAGCGACAAGATGGCTGTGGTTCAGGTCTTCGAAGGCACGTCAGGCCTTGACATCGAAGGAACCGCGGTCAGATTCACAGGCGAAACAATCAAGCTCCCGGTCTCATCCGATATGCTTGGAAGAGTATTCGACGGCAGCGGCACACCAATCGATGGCGGTCCGAACATAATTCCCGAGGAGTATTGGGATGTACACGGTGCACCGATCAACCCGTGCGCGAGAACCTACCCAAGAGAATTTATCCAGACCGGAATCTCCGCCATAGACGGAATGAACACACTCGTCCGAGGACAGAAGCTACCCTTCTTCTCCGGTGCGGGGCTTCCACATAATGCGGTTGCCGCTCAGGTGGCTAGACAGGCTCGAGTTCGAGGTACAGGCGAGACCTTCGCGATCGTCTTCGCGGCCATCGGCATCACAGCCGACGAAGCCCGATTCTTCCGGGAGGACTTCGAGAAACAAGGCGCCTTTGAACATGTCACAATGTTCGTCAACTTGGCTGACGATCCCGCAATCGAGAGAATCATCACGCCACGAGTTGCGCTCACGGCCGCTGAGTTCTTCGCCTTCAAACTCGGTATGCACGTACTGGTCATATTGACGGACATGACGAACTATGCGGAAGCGCTTCGCGAGATCTCAGCCGCTCGAGAGGAAGTGCCTGGAAGACGAGGCTATCCGGGCTACATGTACACTGACCTATCAACAATCTATGAGCGAGCTGGAAGAACGCATACGGGTAAGGGCTCGATCACGCAGATGCCCATTCTGACTATGCCGCATGATGACATCACTCACCCGATCGCCGATCTGACTGGATACATCACCGAAGGGCAACTGATCGTTGATAGGGGCCTTCACAGGCGCGGCATCTACCCCCCAATCGACGTGTCACCCTCACTGTCACGACTCATGAGGGAGGGGATAGGCAAGAGTCGCACCCGGGAAGACCACAGAGAGGTCTCCGACCAACTGTATTATTCGTATGCGGAGGGGCGAGCGTTCCGAGACCTCGTCGCCGTGATCGGAGAAGAAGCGCTCTCAACGAGAGACAAGCTGTACCTGAATTTCGCCGACGCTTTCGAGAGACGGTTCGTCAACCAAGGCGAGTACGAGAACAGAGACATCGAACAGACTCTCGACCTCGGCTGGGACCTACTCTCCATGGTACCCGAAGTCGAACTGAAACGGATTGACCCGTCAACGATCGCGAAGTATCATCCCGCTCACAGAGACAAGGGCATCGCGTAATGTCAGAAGTCATTCCGGGTATTCACCCGACAAGAATGGAATTGCTCGCCCTGAGAAAGAGGCGAGACATCGCAGAACGAGGTAGAGACCTGCTAAGAGAGAAACTCGACGCGCTAATGATTGAATTGTTCGAGAACGTGCGTCAGATAGCGGAGCTGCGGGAACGCTCGCACGCACTCCTTCGAGAAGCGTATGACCTCTTCACAGAAGCGGGGATGGTGCACGGCCTAGCGAGGCTGGAGCAGTTCGCCTTAGGGGTTGAGGATCGTTTCGAGCTTGACACGAAGACGAGAAATGTGATCGGTGTCACCCTACCGGAAGTGCAAGTCAAGGTCTCGCCGATCAGGACAGCGCCATACAATCTGCTCGCAACATCCGCAAAACTTGACGAGGCTACAATGAAGATGACGGAAGCAGTCAAGGCGATTACGGAACTGTCGAGCGCAGAAGCCTCAACCCGAAAACTCGCAGAAGCCATAGCCTCAACAAAGAGACGTGTCAACTCCCTCGATTATGTAATTATTCCGCGGGTTCTTCACTCGATCAGATACATTCAGATGCACCTAGAGGAACGCGAACGCGAAGACTTCTTCAGACTGAAAAGGATAAAGAGCCGGATGCAGAAAAAGGGAAGCACGGCCTAGCTGTTTTTCCGTCGAGGTAGATTCCACTCTACGAATAGCATTGGTGTTGTGTTGCGTTACTGATGCCTTGCACACGCCGTTGCTCTCGTCTTTGGCACATTTGCAGTTAGCCTAAGCAGTCGCGTTCATTCAAGCTCTTTTGCTGTACGCTGGATTTGCTCCCAAGCCTGCCGCACATGGCGAGCATCGGTGTACGTCTGGCCTACGCAGAACCGCAGCGTATGACGGCCAGCCAAGGTCGTGTGCGTCAGGTAGAGCTTGCCGCTCTCGTTCAAGCGGTCTAACAGTTTGCGGTTGAGTTCATCCCCACCCTTGTGGCTGAAGCAGACCAAGTTCAATGGTGCTGGTGCAACCAGCTCGAAATCGTCTGAAGCTTTCACCCATCTCGCGAACTCCTGGGCAAGCTGGATGTGTCGCCGGATGTGGTGACGTAAGCCTTCTACCCCGTAGTGGCGAATGACGAACCACAGCTTCAGGGAACGGAATCGGCGGCCGAGCGGGATGTGCCAATCGCGGTAGTCGATGACCGCCCCTGACTCGGTGGCCTTGTTTCGGAGGTACTCGGGGAGCACGCTCAGCGTCTTGATAAGAGTCGCTCGATCGGCCACATAGAAGCAATCGCAGTCGAAGTTGGTGAACATCCACTTGTGAGGGTTGAAGCAATAGCTGTCGGCAAACTCCAGCCCTTTGTGGATGTAACGATATTCGGGGCACAGTGCTGCTGCGCCGGACATCGCTCCATCTACATGCAGCCACAACCCCTCTTCCCGACAGATGCGGCCGATCTCCGGCAGGGGATCGATGGCGTTGGAGGACGTGGTACCGACCGTCGCCGAGACAAAGCAGGGGATCAGCCCGGCTTGCCTATCACGCGTGATCTGTGCAGCCAGGGCATCGGGGCGCATGGCAAATCGGTCGTCAACATCGATAAGACGAAGGCCCCGCTGGCGTCCGAGCCCAGCGATCTTGACCGCTTTTTCGATGGACGAATGGGCTTGGTTAGAAGTGTAGGCGACAAGCCGGCCATCACAGCCGTCTTCGTTGGTCTCGAAACCTGTCGCACGTTCGCGAGCCGCCAGTAGAGCGCAGAGGGACGCGCTTGAAGCACTGTCTTGGATGACGCCGCCTCCTGCTCCAGTCGATTTGAACTTCGCCGGCAAGTCCAGCATGCCCACGAGCCAATCGAGCACGTGTGTTTCCAGCTCTGTGCAGGCCGGGCTCGTCGCCCACAGCATCCCCTGGACGCCCAGCCCGGCCGAGAGCAATTCGCCTAAGATTGCGGGCCCTGAAGCATTAGCTGGGAAGAAGGCAAAGAAATTGGGAGACTGCCAGTGGGTCACGCCCGGCAGGATCAAATCCCCCATGTCCTTCAAGATGGCGTCGAAAGGCTCACCTTGTGCCGGCGGCTCCAGAGGGAGCGAGGCACGGATTTGCCCGGGTTCAACTTTCGACATCACCGGAAAGGACTCCACATTTTCCATGTAGTTGGCGACCCAGTCCACCACGGCGCGGCCGTAGCGACGAAACTCATCAGGAGTCATGTGGTAGCTTGTCTCGCTGTCGAACATGTCTTATCGAGCCCTCTGTCTTGTCTAAGACCTGAAAGGTTGAAAAACCTCTTCATTTCCGTCGGTTCAATGATTTCAGCAGTCTAGGATAGAGTGGATTAGTGACCGCGTTCGAGGCTGCCTGAACACTCTGAGATGACTGTCGCCCTGTCATGGTCCTGCGATCTAGAATCGTTTTGGTCCTGAAACTCCGCGTGCTTAGACCTGATTCTTCTGCTTCAGCTTGAGGATTGCCTCTGCGAGGTTTCCGCCGGATTCTTTCAGTGCGATCTTAGCTTCGTCCACGGTCTTTCCGGTCTGGGCGGCCACCAGTTTCGCATCTTCCTCCGGAACCTCGGGCGACGTCGCCTCGGCTGATGGCGTCCTTTCGTGTGCAGATCCACCTGTGATCTGATACATCCTCTGTCCCTGAACGACAACCGACGTGACAACGGGCTCTTCGATGATGATCTCGCGAGTGGCGGTGCGTATCAGCACCTCAGTGACTCCACCGATCTCGTCGATTTTCATGCCCATCTTCTGCATCATTCGTTTCGCGTCTCTGCCCTGAGGTGCACCCTTCACAGCCTTGTACGCCTTGTATGCCATCGTCGGATCAGCTGATGAGAGCTGGTCACCATGAATGATCGGATAAGTCTATTGCGTCTGTTCGTCTGTTCCGACGCCTCGCCTGGTCTTCACGGCTATTCCTCTCTTGAACTGGGTCATCTCCCACCCAGCTAGGACAGCTCGCCCTACGGCGAGGAGTTGCCGCTTTTCATCGACCACTATGACCTCATCCTGAGGCCTGATTGAGTGGTCTGCGCTCACAACGTGCTTGGCGAAGACGTTTCTCCCGGCTCTGATGAATTCCGCCACATCGCCACGAACCACGGCAACACGAGGCGGCTTCTTCATCGACGACAGAATGACCTTGGCCCCATCAGGCGTGAGGGCCAGAAAACCATCTCTCGCTCGCAAGGTTGAGATCAGTTTTCCATCATGGAAGATCAATCGTATCTTGTCTGTTTTTCCCGACCTCGTGAGCCCAATCGGCCCCTTGAAGAAGGCGTTACCCAGATGGCTGCCAAACTGATAGTTTGCGATGCCTCTGAGTTTCCTGAGATCCCGCCAAGTCGCTTTCTGCATCAAGTGACACGCTTCGAGTAGAACGGTCAAACCATTTAAGCGTGGACATGGCTCATGTTGCGCGGTCGGGGCCCATTTTGAACTGTGACATTTGCGGGCGCCAGATCCACGGCAAACCGAATCGCGTCGTCGTCGAAGGTGCAGTGATGATGACGTGCGGCGCATGCGCGAGTCTGGGAACGCCATACCAGGCACCGAAGCCTATCCCTCTGACCAACCCAATTCCTGCATGGAGGCCCGTGCCCGCCGCAGCACCTCGTTCGGTTCCGTCTAAGCCAGCTGATAGGCGAGCTCCAAGAGAGGTTCAGGAACTCGACGTTGCTGACAACTATCCCCAGATCATACAGAAGGCAAGGAGAAAGCATGGGCTCAGCCAAGAGGACTTGGCGATGAAGGTGAAGGAACGCCTTTCCATGATCCAGAAGATAGAGCTCGGGAAGATGGTTCCCAACATGCGATTGACGAAAGAACTCGAACATGTCCTACGAATCAAGTTGCTGGTGCTCACAAGCGAGCCTCAGGTCCCGAAACTTGCACCTGGCGTGATGAAGGAAGTTACCCTAGCTGATGTCGCTAGGATTCGGAACAAAGAAGGAAAAGAAACAACAGAACTACAAGCCTGAGGCTGAACTAGTGCCTAGGCTCGGTCAGGTTCACGACTTTCTTACCGTGCGCTGATGGGATTATCTTCAGCTCTGCGTTCTCGAACTCCATCGAGAATTGCCTGCCTTCGAAGTATCTGTCAAGGAACATAGCTAGTGCGCTAACTTCGCTTATGGGCTGATTCGTCACCGCCACGTTCCAATCGGCAGCCCCAAACACATCCCCGGGCACCTTCTCTGCACCAACAACCACAAGCTTCGGTCTAGGCGAGGCGTTGATCGCCTTCATGGCTTCGGGCAACGGGATTCCGTACGCGGTGAGATGAGCAACCTCTCCACCCCTTGTTTTCCAATCCTTTACAGCTTGTCTCCAAGGCTCGCCCATCCGAATCCAGAAACTGCCACCGAATCGTTTACGCACGTCCAGAATCGTCTTCTCAAGCACGGTGTCGACCACATCCGCTAGGATGAGTCCGTCTGCTCCGAAGGCTCTGGCTGTGAGACACACATGTGTCGTAACCCTCAAATCGCGTGGGATTCTATGCCCCAACCGAAGGACCACGATCTGCTCGGCCAAAGTATGTTGCCTACCGACAGTAATGTCTGGCCTCAAGGCTGAAAAGGTTCTCACGGGCGCTCCCAAGGCCGATCTGGATGAAGATTAAATTCCACGCCGCCAAAGGATAGGTATTCGTCTCGTTTGAGGGCTCTGACATGGCAGTCTTGGATGAAGAGCTGATGAAGGTCGCCCGTCTGTTTGGTGGCGACGATTCGGTAACGGTCGTTAACATCCTCAAGAAGAAGAGTGAAGCCACTGACGAAATGCTTGCGAACGAATCCGCTGTGAGATTGAACACGGTAAGGAAGATCCTTTACAAACTTTACGACCATGGCTTGGTTTCGTGCACAAGAGTCCGGGACGAAAAGACCGGCTGGTTCATCTTCTACTGGAAACTGCAGACGGACCAGCTAGACGCCTTCATCCGGAGCAGAAAGAGGCGTGTTCTCGAGAAACTCAAGCATAAACTCGATTATGAGACAAACCACAGTTTCTTCATCTGCAAGAAGTGCGGCGATGTACGAGTCACGTTCGAAGAGGCGATGGAATCGTCCTTCAGGTGCTCCAAGTGCGGTGGGCAACTTGAGAGCAGCGAAAACGCCCCCGTAGTGGAGTTCTTGGAGAAACGGATTAAGCAGATAGAAGACGAGCTGAAACAGTGACGCCACCAGCACAACCAGACCTCTCACCACATCTAAGGGTCCGATCGTCATGAACGGCAGACTGGTGATAGCTGAAAGAATTCCGCATCATGCACAAAATGAACTGATGCCTGTCTTCAAATCAAAGATCGACAAGCTCTCGTCAGGTCTAGACGTCTCAGTGAAACTCGGAGTCTCCGCCAACAGTTTCGTTAATGGCGAGGTCCAAGGGTCAGATTCCGAGTTCTTCATTGAGCTGATCAAGAGAAAAATGGGGCTCGCGCCGCAGAACCTTTCCGACGTAGAAGTCCATGACAACTTCAAGGCCTTCGTGAGTGGGATCAATGCAAAGCGGCAGAGTATCGAAGTCGAGATCGGCCCAGTTTCGACGAATGTTAGGTCCGAAATAACGAGAGAGGCATTGATCGCTCAACTCTGCGATGGCAAGGCTATTCCCGTAGATAGAGTGGCGCAGACATATTGCGTCCAAGAAGGCACTCCAATACTGGTCAGGATCACATCTATCAATCCCGAGCGTCGGCAGATTGAAGCTTGGATTTCGGATGATCAGGTTGCTCGATTCGAGCAATGGAGGCGTGAAAGAACGCACAGAATTATCGCGGTCGGAGGTTCTCATGATAGACTACGCGAGGCCATGCGTCTCTCGAAAGCGGATAGAGACATCATACAGATCGAGGAATTGTCATTCACAGCGAACTCTCTTGTTTGCAAACTTGGAACAGACGCTCCGGGCATAATCGCAAGGATCGGTCGCTTCGTCAGCGAATTCAGGCTCTATGCCTTTCTTCCTGAGAAAGTGGACAAGTTGCGGACCGGGGTTGCAGGCAAACAGTAGATTCCTTTCCAGAGCTGGTCATACTCGTGTCTCGCGTAGTTCGAGGTGAGTCGGAAACGGATAGCTGGCGTCTTCTCAACTTAGAATACGCGGATGCGCCTTCGAACCTCGCACTTGAGGAAGCCATAGCGCGGCAGGTGGGAGAAGACAAATCGCCACCAACACTGCGCATGTGGAGGAACCGTAGCGCAGCTATCATAGGTGAGAATCAATCTGCCGACGCAGAGGTGCGACTCGACGCCTGCGGGGAACTCGGTGTCGAGGTTGTGAGGCGCTTTACTGGAGGCGGGGCAGTCTACCACGATCTGGGGAACCTGAACTACTCGATATGTACCCGTAGGTCGTCACCGTCGAGTCTCGGGCTCCAGCAAGCGGTATTCAAGCGAGGTCTCGACTGCGTCGTTGCATGCCTTAGCACCCTAGGCTTAGAATCGAATCGAATCCCCATCAACACGATACTGGTTCGCGGAAGAAAGATCTCGGGAGGAGCTGGCGCAATTCGTTGGGGAGCCGTCTTCTACCATGGCTCCATTCTGGTAAGCACGGATCTTGAGAGCGTGTGGAAGATACTGAGGTGGGAACAACCGCCAATGCTACGGGCCCTGGTTAAAAGCACACGTCTCCCTGTAACCTCTGTCAAGACGGAATTGGGACGAACGGTTCCTATCGACGAGGTCAAGGGAGCCTTCAGCGATGCATTCGCGGGAATCTTCAAGGCACAACTCGTTCCCGGTCCCACGACAGATCAGGAACTGCAAATGATCCCCGTTCTAATCAGGGAAAAGTACGGCACCACGGAATGGAACCTCAAGACGTAGCACACCCAGCACGGATGCAAGATTCGCCTTCTGGCGCAACGTCCTGACTTTACGTGTTACCCTATCCATATCTCGAAGGAAAGGCGGGGACCGCTTGGCCGGTTTCATCACGGATAATGTTATAGGTATGAGTAAGCTTACTTATGCTTAAGCCGGCATATCCAATGATGCGAACGTGGAATAGTTCCCTTGCAATGAAGCGAATCACAGCCGTCCTTTTCTTGATCCTAGGTTTGGCAGCGTTTTCCTTGATGGTTACACCATCACATGCGTCGATGTCCATGATCCGGGGTACCGTGTACTGGTACGACATGTACGGAAACCTCCGCCCGCTCCCGTGGGCGCAAGTCGTCGCCGAAGGGGACTCGGGAGAACCCGCGACAGTTTCCACGACCACTGACGGTACCTACATGATGTGGGTGGCGCCAGGATCGTACAACCTGACTGTCTCCGTCGACCCAGCGTATGTGCCCGAGAGCAAGACTGTCACAGTATCTGACGGAGGCATCGCGACAGCCGACTTTGAGCTCCAACCCTCCGGCAAACCGGTCCCAGAGTATCCGCCTATGGCCCAACCACTCATGCTCTTGATCGCTGCCCTCGCCGCGACAATCCTGATCCGCCGACGCAATCATACTCACTCACAAGCTGATGAACATCCGGCTGGTCCCTCACGATCTCACACAATCTCGAAACATGACCTGTTCACAGGCCTGATTCTGTCCTCGCAGACTGCATAACGTAGAAATACGGTCTGCAGCCAGCTACAATGAAGATGAGATAGCTTGGCTCGACGCCTTGTACTCATTTCTGCTGAACTCGCATTGGCCCTCATGTGTCTGCTCGCTGTGTACCCAAACGCAGCTGCCGCATCCGGGGCCCCTAGTGAGCCAGCTGCTCCGAGCCTTTCTATGAGCTCTCCGACGCAGTATCCCTGGTACTATTGCGATCACTGGAACTACTCGTGGTGCTACCAGTACTACGGGAACAACTACTCGTGGTCCTATCCGTCCTACTCATCTTATGCGTCTTATCCGTACTATCGATCCTATCCATACTACTACTATCCGACAACCACCTACGAGAAGACGAAGACGTTCGACCTCGACGTGGAAACCAATCCTGCCGGAATTGTTCCTGTAAACGGAAAGGGAACATACAACGACGGAACTGCGGCATCATTCAGCTTGACGTCACTTATTGCGCCACTGAACGCAAATCAACGCTATGTCTTCTCGTACTGGAGCGGGGATTTCTCAGGAGACTCACCCAGCGGGACGGTGACGATGACCTCGGCGAAGAGAGTGGTCGCGAACTATCAACTCCAGAACTTCCTGAAGGTCTCGGTCGAGCCTACGGGAATTGCATCCGCGACAGGAGAAGGTTGGTACCTCCCAACCGAGTCTGTCATTGTAGGTCCGCTTCCGTCATCCATTTCAGGCGGCGACGATACTCGATACGTCCTACAGCAATGGACGGTCGACTCTACTCCAGCTTCAGGAGACTCAATTGGAATCACGATGGATACTCCTCACACGATAGTCGCCCATTACAAGATGCAGTACTTGCTCACGGGCTCTTCCGATTACGGAGTCGTGGAGGGAGGAGGATGGTATGATGCGGGAAGCACTGCGACGCTCTCGGTCCCAACAGAGGTTGATACCAGCTACGGTGTGAAACAGGTGTTCCAGAAATGGACGGGAGATATGGAATCGGCGTCCGCAACCACCACAATCACGATGGATTCACCTCACACGCTCAGGGCTGTCTGGACAACTGATAGCACCATCCTGTACGCGACGATTGTGCTGGCAGTTTGCGCCGCATTCGCCGTGGGAATAGGACTGACTGTGTTCGCACTTGCGAGACTACGGGAAACCAAGCCGGCAGCGGTTCCGCCACCGAGACCAGTCGCGACAGTTGAACCAGTTCCAGAGAGACTGAAGCTAGCGCCAACGAAGAGGAAAGCTAAGCCACGACCGAAGCCGAGCCCGCCCGAACCTTCACCCGAATCGTAGGCGACCGCTCGCCTAGGCCGAGCTGCTCCTTCCTTTAGCGTCTGCTCTCTTGAGGAGAGATTGTGGGATCATAGGTTTGTGCTTGTCACAGTAGTATTCGGTTTCACCAAAGAAGTCTGTGAACCAGTCCGCCGTCGCCCCACAGACGGGAAAAGAACACAACTTGCGTCTGCTCGTGTCCTGTTCCTCTGCAGGCATTGGCCTCACCTAGCTCCGTCGAAACCGAAGCAGTCTGAAGCGCCTTCAAGGTAAAGATTTGTTCGGTCTAAGGACTGATTCGGGGCTCTGCTAGTCCAGATTCGGGAAGCGTCAAGGCGAGTGCTATAGGAAGTGTAAAATTCTGATTCCAGCACCTGTTCTGCTGAAGACTAGAACACGCTAGTAGCTGGGAGCCATTCGATGTTCGAAACTCGTGTGACTAAGATGTTCGGAACCAAGTATCCAATCGTCGGCGGCACCATGATGCATGTCTCGAAGCCCGAGTTCGTGGCCGCCATCTCGAATGCCGGCGCATTGGGGATGATGGCTTCGGCGATGTATGAGAGTCAGGATGAGTTCCGTCAAGCTGTCAGGAGGGTGAGAGATCTGACCGACAAGCCATTCGGCGTGAACTTGAGCCTCTTCCCAGCGATGAGACCCATAGACAACGACCTCTACGCCGAGGTCATACTCCAAGAACATGTTCCGATAGTCGAAACGAGCGGCCATCGCCCTCCCGAGGACTTGCTTGCTCGACTGAAGACCAACGGCGTGAAAACGATGCACAAATGCGTGAGTGTCCGCCATGCACTCAGCGCACAGAAAGCCGGCGTGGATGCTGTGACCGTTTTCGGTACCGAGGGAGGGGGTCACATTGGCGAAGTCGGATTGACAACTATGGTCCTAGTGCCGACCGCCGTGGACGCGCTGAGCATTCCAGTGATTGCAGCTGGCGGTATTGTCAACGGCAGAGGACTAGTTGCAGCATTGGCGCTGGGTGCTGAAGGAGTTACTGTCGGCACACGATTGTTGCTAACGTCGGAGTGCCCTATCCATGATAATCTCAAGCGAGCTCTAGCTTCTGCCACCGAGCTTGACACGCTGCCAATCTTGGGCACTCTGCGAAACACCATCCGCGCCTGGAAGAATCCAGCTGCACTCAAGGTGGCCGAACTGGAATCCAAACAGGCTGAGTTAGGTGAGATCCTGTCAGTTGTCGCAGGGACGGCGACGAAACGCATGTACGAAGACGGTGACCTAGACGCAGGCGTGATTCCGTGCAGTCAAAGCATAGGCCTCGTACATGAGATCAAGCCGGTAGCTGAGGTTATCGACGGAATGATGCGAGAGGCGTCAGAGATACTGAAAAGTCTGAACAAGTAGACCGCGAGAGGACAACACTAGGTCTGCAATATCGTCCTATACGCCCGATAGCGAATAAAATCAATTCCGGTCTACGTGTTTCTCGGGTGTGCAACGCCCCTTCTCAAGTATACAGCATTTCGTGTCGAACGGATCGCCCCTTCGTCGGGCGTGCAAAACCATCATTCCGACCTATGACACTCATGTCCTCATGGCATATGTCGGAAAACGACGCCGTACTTATATAGGTACACTGATGTACCATAGGCTTAGGTGGCGTGAACAAGGATGGAAATCGAAGAAATCCTGAACATGGGTGCGTACCAAAAGAACGCGCGAACCCTAACCCTCCGGCAATTACTTACGCTGGTCCTCTAGAGCCCTTCAGCGGAACTCAGGCCGGTCACGCAGCCACCGGGCGACCGCATAGAGAGTTGGATTGCCGCTCACATCCACCACAGGAACGCGGATGCCGGTCTCTTGGATGAGAACGGCGCTCTCGTAGGCGGGCATTGTCGCGAAGATAAGGCTAGCCCAACGCATCCTGCCCTTCAACTGCTCCGCCACGACATCGTCGCTCACCGGCATCGTTGCATAGGCGAAGGCAATCCCGTTTGCCCACATGAGGCTTCGGCCCATGGAACCTGGTGGAGCCCCGAAACTCTGCATCTCGAGCAACGCCGCTAGGGGGTATTCTACGACCTCATGAATCACGATCTCTTCCCATGGTTGATAGGTGATCTTGACCATTCGTCATCACATTGCTAGATTCATGACACTGCACTAATGCATAATGATTTCGAGGTCAGACGCGTCAAGCCCGATGACGTGACCTGTCATTGTAAGGTCAACTTGCTTACTGTCAGGTTCAGCACGATCTCGGCAATGTCAGTTGCGTATTCGCCTATTCTCCTGAGACTTTCCAAAACCAGTCTCAACGCGGAGATGTCTTCGGGCGGCAGGCTCTGCCTGTAGATCTGTCTCTCTATCTCAGCTTCAAGTTTCTCTGCTTGGTCTTGCCTTGCCAAGACGCTATCCGCCATCAAGTAATCGCTTCGGAAGAGTGCCTGCGATGCTTCTTGGAACAGGAGGCTGGAGAACTCGCTCAGCTCTTTGATACGGGCGGCGAGCTTGGGGGTTAGGGCTTCCTGAAGCTTTGTGGCGTGTTCCGCGATCAATGAAGAGTGATCGGCAACTCTTTCGACGCTCTTCGCTATCAGCCTGTAGCCAAGGCAATCCCTTGGCGAGTTCAGTCCTATCTCTCTCAATAGCTGAGGATGTTCAACCGCCTGTTTCAGCAGGCGCACAATATAGAAGCTGAATCGATCTACTTCATCGTCACTCTTCAAGACTTGAGCAGCTAGGTCATGTTTTCCCTCGCACAGTGCTGTGATGGAGTCTCTGTGCATCTGATCTGCAATCGTAACCATTCTTCGTAGAGTGCTCTCCGCTGACAGCTCGGGATAGCTCAGCAAGACCTGCAGAACCATCTCTGATGAAGACTCGGAAACTATCTCAGTGCCGACCAGCTTTCGTCTCACGAGCTCTCTGACCGCGTCCCTAATCTGCGGGGACATCCTTGCATCTTTAGATTTCAGGACCACCGAGTTCAGACCAATCATGTACAGTGCAATTAGCTTCCTAGCCAGCGACCCAGGATCTTGGTCGGCTTCGACCTGAATACTCGCTTCACTCGATCTCTGTTTTGCCGCTGACTGCCCGGCGATTAGGAGAAGTGACCCGTCCTGTTGCGCCGACACCCGTATCAGAGACCCCTTTCGCAGACTGAGATCTTGAACCCACCTCTTAGGTACGGAGACAATGAATGACGCTCTCCCGGTCTCCTGGAGCTTCCTTACTTCGGTTTCAGGCTCCGCCACTGATACCAAGCTGAATCCCTACATGATCTATGTGAAAACCGATTTCTTGCATATTTCGCTTTCGCCAAACATATGTGCGCCAGTGAGGACCTGTCGCTTGAGCTGTCGTGGAGAAGAGTTCGGGAAATCGGTGCCCAAGATGCCTCAGGGACTCGCTCAATCTCTACTATGAGGAGGAATCTGGTCTGCGCCTCGGCGCGGTTTGTAGCGTATGTGGCCTAAGGGGATATTTCTCAGATGACAGACTCGCGTTCATGACCCCAATCTAACCGCAAACGACATGTGAAGTTCTTTCCGCATACCGAGAAAGCCGGCGGCATCGCGCGGAAGCCGGGTATCCTCCATAGGCAGATGAATACGCCAAATCAATGTCCACATCACTCTGAACCGGTGACCTTAAGTCGTGATGCT
>Ga0187878_1000939_pt1 | contig 30488 bp, 28 predicted proteins | sample June2016WEW_17_1_FD_132979 | JGI IMG/M metagenome (GOLD analysis project Ga0187878, IMG submission 132979) | Peatland microbial communities from SPRUCE experiment site at the Marcell Experimental Forest, Minnesota, USA - June2016WEW_17_150 | ecosystem: Environmental > Terrestrial > Soil >...
ACGGACAGTCCTATCTTCCGAAAGGCTTGCATCGGGTTCTCCCACTTCGACACTGGCGCTTCTGGTGGCTGGGCCGCGCAAAGCCGGCCCTGGTCGAGGTTTCGGGTGGGCAGGCCGGAAGGGATACGCGGTTCGGCGTATCCCTCAACTTGGTAACTGCACTGCCCGCCGAGGCTGATGCTGGCCGTGTTCTCGAACCAAACCGTATTCGTCTTTCCGGCTGTTTCTCCTTGCCCCGGCCAACCGGAGGGAACAAGATGTAACGATGAGTGCTGATGCGCTCGGCGAGAGTGGAGAGCGTCGCGCGCTTGCCGATGAACGCCTCGAGCACGTCCGCTTCCTCGAGAGCCTCGATCGCGTCGACCGAGCGATCGAGGCGACCAGCGACCTCGAGCAGATGATGCAGAGCGTGCTCGACGAGCTGCTCGACATCTTCGTGTGCGACCGAGCGTGGCTCCTATACCCGTGTAATCCCGACAGCCCCACATGGCTGCCTCGAATGGAGCGCACCCGGCCGGAGTATCCGGGCGCCCTCGCCGTGGGCCGCGAGATCCCTACTGACCCCGACGTCGCGGCGACGTTCCGGACCTGCCTCGATGCCCCGGGTCCGGTGACGTTCGGTCCCGAGACAGAGCATCCCCTGCCGGCGGACGTTGCGATGCGCTTCGGAATCGAGTCGTTCGTCGCGATGGCCCTGCGACCCAGGTCGGGCGATCCCTGGGAGTTCGGGCTGCATCAATGCTCCTACCCGCGTGTCTGGACGCCGCAGGAGGTCCGGCTCTTCGAGGAGGTCGGACGGCGGCTCTCCGACGGGCTATCGAACCTGCTGGCACATCGCGACCTCCTCACGACGGAGCGGCGATTGCGCCTGGCCCTGGAGGCCGGCAAGACGGGGGCGTTCGACGTCGACCTCGAGAGCGGCACGGGCACCTTGACCGCGCAGACCGAGACGAACTGGGGCATCCCGCCGGGCTTCGATGGCGACCTGGCCGCCTACTTCTGGTCTCATCTGCATCCTGACGACGAGAAACGGATCCGCGCCGAGTTCGCCGCCGCCGTCGCGAGCGCGTCGGAACGCGAGATGGAGTTCCGCGTCGTGCGGCCCGACGGAACGACCCGTTGGCTGCGTTGGCGCGGCCAAGTCGTGCCGAATCCCGATGGCCACGGCGTCCGGGCGATGGGAGTCAACCTCGACATCACCGAGCAAAGGACGGTGGCCGACGCACTCGCCGAGCGGGAGCGCCAGTTCAGGCTCCTCGCCGAGAACTCGACCGACGTGATCTCTCGGTTCTCCCCCGATGGCGTGTGCCTGTATGTGTCGCCAGCGTGCCGCGCCGTTCTGGGGTTCGATCCGGAAGAGCTGATCGGTCGGTCGGCCTACGAACTCTGCCATCCCGACGATGCCCCGAAGCTGCGCGCCGCCCACGAAGGGCTCCAGCGCGGCGAAATAGCCGCGACGACCGTACATCGCTATCGCCACAAAGACGGTTCGTACTTGTGGCTAGAGACCATCAGCCGGGCGGTCCGAGACGAGCCGACCGGTCGGATGACCGAGATCCAGATGGCGGGACGCGACATCACCGAGCGCAGGCGGGCCGAGGCGGCACTCCGACAGAGCGAGGCGGAACTCCGCCGCATCATCGACACCGCCAACGAAGGAATCTGCGTGCTCGGCCCCGACGCCAGGGCCACGTTCGTCAACGCCAGGTTCGCCCGGATGCTCGGCTATGCGGCGGACGAGATGATCGGCCGGCCCATGACGGACTTCCTGTTCGAGGAGGATGTGCCTGACCACGACGGCCGAATGGAGGCTCGCCGCAGGGGGATCGCCGAGCACTACGAACGCCGGTTCCGCCGCAAAGACGGCCAGCCGCTCTGGATGCTCGTCTCGGCCATGCCGGTCTTCGAGGATGAGAATCGCTTCGCGGGGTCGTTTGCAATGTTGACCGACATTACGGAGCGTCGGCGGGCGGAGGAGGAAGTAAGGACCCTCAACCGCGAGCTCGAACGGCAGGTGCTCCAGTACCGGATGCTGCTCGACCAGGCCTCTGACGCAATCTTCGTGATCGACGCCGACAGGCGCTACGTCGATGTCAACGACGCGGCGTGCGATCTCCTCGGCTACTCACGCGAGGAGCTCCTGCGACTTTCCGTTCCCGACGTCGTCCCGCCGGAGGAGAACCCGGGGCAGCCGGAGCGGTTCGTCCGGATGCGGGCCGGCGAGACCATGCTCTCGGAGCGCATGCTGCGTCGCAAGGACGGCAGCCTTCTCGTCGCGGAGCTCAACTCGCGCCAGCTGCCGGATGGGCGGTTCCAGGCGATCGTGCGGGACATCACGTCGCGCAAGCGACTCGAGAAAGAGCAGGCGCGGCTCGCCACGGCAGTCGAGCAGGCCGATGAGGCGATCGTCATCACCGACCCGTCCGCGAGCATCCTGTACGTCAATCCATCCTTCGAGCGGGTGTCAGGCTATGCGCGGGCCGAACTCATCGGCTCAAATCCGCGGATCCTGCACAGCGGTCAGCATGACCGCGCCTTCTACCAGGCGATGTGGTCCAGCCTCCTCGCGGGTCAGACCTGGCACGGCACTCTGGTGAATCGCCGCAAGGACGGCTCGCTCTACGAGGAGGACGCTGTCATCACGCCGATCCGTGATGCAGCCGGGGCCGTCGCGAGTTATGTCGGGGTCAAACGCGACGTCACGCGCGAGCGGGCCCTCGAAGCGCAGCTGCGCCAGTCCCAGAAGATGGAGGCGGTTGGCCAGCTCGCGGGCGGCATAGCCCACGACTTCAACAACCTGATAACCGCCATCCGCGGCTACAGCGAGCTCGTCCGCGAAAGCCTTTCGCCTGGGGACCGTGACGATATCGACCAGGTAGTACTCGCCGCCGACCGAGCCGCCGAGCTCACCCGACAGCTGCTCGCCTTCAGCCGCCGCCAGGTCCTTCAACCGCAGGTCCTCGGGCCAGCGGAGATCGTGGAAGGCATCGCTCCCATGCTGCGCCGGCTCTTGGGCGAGCACATCGAGCTTGTGGCCCATGCCGCGCCCGACGTGGGACGCATCAGGGTCGACCCATCCAAGCTCGAGCAGATCATCGTGAACCTCGCCGTCAACGCCCGCGACGCCATGCCTGGGGGCGGGCGACTCGTCATCGAGACCACGAACGTCGAGCTCGATGTCGGCTCCGAGCCAGGCCACGCCGAGACGACCACTGGTCCGTATGTCGTTCTCCGGGTCACCGACACGGGTTGCGGCATGGACGAGGAGACGCGCGCACGCGCCTTCGAGCCCTTCTTCACGACAAAGGAGCCAGGCAGCGGGACGGGCATGGGGCTGGCCACCGTATACGGGATCGTGAGGCAGTCGGGCGGCGAAATCGACTTACACAGCGAGCTCGGCCACGGAACGACCTTCGAGATCTACCTGCCACGCGTCGATGAGGAGGCCATCGCGGCTGCCGTGGCCACAGAGGCGGCGGCGGTGCCGCGAGGCTCGGAGACGATCCTCCTCGTCGAGGATGAGGCGAGCGTGCGGACCTTCGCCCGGCGGGCGCTCGAGGGGTTGGGCTACGTAGTGCTCGAGGCGAGCGACGGCGCCGAGGGGGCCGCGCGCGCCACGGAGCACACTGGACGCATCGACCTGTTGGTGACCGACGTGGTGATGCCTCGGGTGGGCGGGCGCGAACTCGCGGAACGACTCAGGGCCGCTCGGCCCGAGTTGCCCATCCTGTTTATGTCGGGATTCTCAGGAAACGCCGTGAGCGGCGCCGATCTGACCCCGCCCGGTGCCCTTGTCCTCGCCAAACCCTTCACGCGCGAGGGGCTGGGGCGGGCCGTTCGGCGGGCCCTCGAGGTGGCCGAATGGCGGCCAGCGGCGCAGGAGTAGAAGCCATGTGCCCTCATTGATTGGGCCACGACGATGGTTTCTTGGTGACGTCCGACACGGGCAAAGGCCGACAAAGCTGGGCAATTGGTAGGCGCCCGTAAGGGTCGCCGGCGTTGAGGACCAACCGGGCTCAATGATCGTGCGGATCTCGTAGATCTGGTCGTAGCGTAAGGCCGCATCCCGCGCTTCGCCAGGAGTTGCCGGAGAAACCGTTGCTGCCCCAGGTCGCGGTGGAACCTGTTCGATCCGGACGTCCTCGGTTGGTCGCTCGGGCTCAACCTTAAGAGGCAGCATGCGCGACTGCCGTGTTGCCGGCCAGTTCCAGAGCCTGCTCTGCGAGGATGAGCGTTCCGGCCGGACCGGCCATACTGCGGAGATAGGCCAGCACGAGGAAATCCTCGTCGTCGTGCTCCGGCAGACCCGGATAACCTCTCAGCTGGCCTCGCAACTCGGCGCGCGCGGCGGCCACGACGCCGGGCATCTCGGAGAGGCCACCGCCCACCACGATCCGCTCGGGGGCCAGGGCATAGACGATCGACCGGACGCCTGCGGCCAGGTAGAACCCTGCCAGTTTGACTGCCGACTCGCGATCAGCTCCCTCGAGCAGCTCGGCACGGCGGCCGAACCGAGCGCCTATCGCTGGACCGCTCGCCATACCTTCGAGGCAGTCGCCGTGGAATGGGCATAGGCCTTCGAACCGATCGCCGCGGCGGCGAGGGACGGCTATGTGGCCCATCTCCGGGTGGAGGAGGCCGTGGAGCGGCTTCCCGTGGATCACCGCCCCGCCCCCGACGCCCGTCCCGAGGGTCAGATACACGAAAGAGTCTAACCCGCGGGCCGCCCCCCAGCGGCCCTCGGCCAGCGCGGCGGCATTTACGTCCGTGTCGTAACCGACGGGGATTCCAAAGGCGGCGGCGAACGGGCCGACGATGTCGGTGCCTGACCAGCCCCCCTTGGGCGTTGTCGTGATCCGTCCATAGCGAGCCTGGTCCTGCCGCAGCTCTACCGGTCCGAAGGAGCCGATGCCGATCGCGTCGAGCCAGTTCCCCGACTCGACCGCCCGACGGAAGAAACCGAGGGCAGCCCCGAGCGTATCCGTCGGGCTAGTCACTTCGATCCGCTGCGTCTCAAGAATGTCATCGGGGCCGGTCCCGATCACGCAAACGAACTTGGTCCCACCGGCCTCGACCCCACCGAACATGCTTGCCTCCCTTCCGATCGCCCCGACTCCTCCCTTCGGTCGGTCGGCGCCGGAATGGTCTCCCCGTTCGATGCCTGACATAGTCAGTCGGGCTTGATCTCGCCGCTTCCGCGCGGCAGGAACCGCGTCTCGACCTCGTGCCGCGACGTCGGCGATGCATCTCCGTCCAGCCGCGCGAAGAGGATCTCGGCGGCGAGCGTTCCCATCTGGCGCGGATCCTGCGCGACCACGGTGATGGCGGGCTCGACGAGGTCGGCGAGAAGGAAGTCGTCGAACCCGACGATGGCGATCCGGTGATGCAGACCGAGGCGCCGCAGAACCCTGATCGCTCCGATGGTGAGGAGGTTCTGGGCCCCCAGGATCGCGGTCGGCGGGTCGGGCGCGGCCATCAGCTCCACGGTTGCCGCTTCCGCGGCGTCAACTCCGCGTACATCGTGTCTGACCAGGGACGGGTCGCAAGAGAGGCCTGCGCCCTCGAGCGTCTGCCAGTAGCCCATGAAGCGCTGCTGTGCGGTCCAGATCGATCGCAGGTCGCCTATGTAGCCGATGCGCCTGTGCCCGAACGAGAGGAGGTGCCGCGTCGCGGTTGCCATCCCGCCCCAATTGTCCGCGAGCACCGCGTCGGCGTCCAGCAGCTCGGCCGGCCGATCGACGAATACCATGGCCATGCCCACGTGACGCTGGGTGGCAAGGTAGCTATGGTCGTGGCTGGCTGGCACGAGGATGAGGCCATCGACGCGCCGGGCGGCGAACTTCGCTGCCAGCCGGTGTTCCGCCTCGGCGTGCTCGTCGACGCTGCCGGAGAAGACGTCGAATCCGTGCGCTGCCGCGACGTCACCGATGGCGCGGTGCAGGGCCGACGAGAACGGGTTGGCGACGTTCTCGAGCAGGAGGCCGATGGTGGAGGTCTGGCGGGTACCGCGCCGGAGGCTGCTCGCCGTGAGGTTGGGCAGGTAGTCGAGCTGCGCCGCCGCACGCAGGACTTTCGCGCGCAAGGCTTCAGAAACGGTCGACTCGTCGCGGATCACCCTCGACACTGTGGCGACCCCGACGCCCGCGAGTGCGGCGACGTCGCGCATCGTGGGCCGAGTCTGAGGCCCGCCCGCGCCTGGACCTTCCCGTGGAAACGTAATCTGGGATCTCATGCTCACATTGTGATTCACGATTGACTTGGCGTCAATGGGATGATATAAGGGTGCTGGAAACGTTATCAGGGCGGCCCGCCCCCTAGCGTGCCGGCTGCCTGAACGCGAGAGATGGAGGATCTCTAGGTGAGACACACAATCGGTGACAGCGCGACTGGACGGCGCGCTGACTGGCGAGTCTTGTCGCTGGGACTTGCCGCGATCCTGCTCGCAGGAGCATGTTCGACTTCTTCTGCGACCCCGACCGCGGTCGCCACCGCGGCCACGCCCACCGCCACGGCCGCGGCCAGCGCCGCGCCGACAGCCGCGCCATCGGCCGCAGCGGGCAACATCACTGTCGCCTTCAACATGGGCGCCGAGGCCGACCCATTCTTCATTGCCATGAACACCGGGGCTGCTGCCGAGGCGAAGGCCCTCGGCGTGACCCTGATCTGGCAGGGCGATCCGTCACAATACTCGCCGGCGACGCAGATCCCGATCGTCGACGAGCTGCTGGCTATGCATCCCAGCGCCCTGATCATCTCCCCGACCGACCCAGATGCCCTGCAGCCGGACGTGAACAAGGCAATAGCGGCCGGGATCCCCGTGGTCTGCGTGGACACCCACGTCACCGACCTGTCGAAGGTTCTCTCGTTCATCACCGGTGACAACGAGCAGGGTGGCTCCGCCGCAGCAGACGCCATGGCCACGGCCATGCACTACACCGCCGGACAGACATATCAGGTTGTCGTTGGCGAAAGCTCAGCCACCACGACCACGAACACGGCGCGGCTCGACGGCTTCAAGAAGCAGATCGCGGCCAAGTACCCCGGAATCCAGATCATGTCGGTTGCGTACTCCCAGTCCCAGGCCGCCACGGCCAACACGAACGTCAACAACTGGCTCACCGAGTTCCCCAACCTCAAGGGCATCTTCGCCATCGATGGAACAAACGCCTCCGGTGCCGCGGCCGCTCTGCAGGCACACAACCTCGTAGCAAGGTCGCCCTCATCGGTTACGACGCTTACGCGACCAACGTCGAGCTGCTCAAGAAGGGTGTCTTCGCGGCGCTGATTGCTCAGGATCCAGCCCAAGAAGGCAAGATGTCCATCGACGCTGTCGTGCAGTACCTGAAGACCGGCAGCAACTCCGGCATCCAGGCTCAGGTCACGCTGCCGAACATCGTCCTCACGCCGACTAGCTCGGCTGACCAGCTCAGCAAGTACACGTATCCGACCGCCTAGCGATATGAGTTAGCCGGCCCTGAGCTCACGCTCAGGGCCGGCTAAGATCGCATGGCACTATCCCGCCAGAGAGGGCAGCAGTGTCGAGCAGCACGGAACAGGCGGTCGCGGCGGCCTCGCCGCCGGAAGAACCGCCGGCGGACCGGGTGCGTTCTCTATTGGCCAATCAGCAGTTCGCCCTGCTGGTCGCCCTTATCGCGCTAATCGCCTTCTTCACGTCCCGTAACTCGGTATTCCTTTCCAGCGACGAGGTCGCCAACATCCTGGCCGACTTCTGCTCGGTGATTCTCCTTGGCGTCGGTGAGACGTTCGTGATCATCTCGGGGGGAATCGACCTCTCCGTCGGCTCAGTCGCCGGACTCAGCGGCATCATCGGCGCTTTAGCGATGAGGGGGATGGTCGGACATCAGCCGGAACCCCTCGTGCTGATCACGGGAACGATCGTCTGCGCTGCAGTCGGGCTCGGGATCGGTTTCATCAACGCGGCGCTCATGAACTGGGCCAGATTGGTCCCCTTCGTGGCCACTCTGGCCACGCTCGGAGCGGCCGGAGGCATGTCGATCGTGATCACCGGAGGGGCGCCCATCGGCCAGGACAGTGACGCGATCATGTTCACACAGGCCGTGTTTGGGCCGTTCTCGTACCCCGCGCTGATCGTCATCGCCATCGTGGCTGTCGCTGGGATCTTCCTGCACTACAGCCGATACGGCCGCTACACCTTCGCGATCGGATCGAGCGCCTTCGCCGCCAGGGCCGCAGGGATCAACGTGCGCCGACACCTGACCTCGGTCTACATGCTCTCCGGCATGCTAGCCGGGCTCACCGGCATGTTCATCTACCTCCGACTTGGTTCGGGTGCGCCAACCGCCGGGAGCGGGGCCGAGCTCACGGCTATAGCAGCCGTGGTCATCGGGGGAGCAAGCCTCACCGGAGGCGTTGGGCGACTCACCGGGACCGTCCTCGGAGCCCTGATCATCACCACCGTGACCAGCGGCCTTCTCATCAGCAACGTCGAGGCAAACTGGAACCAGGTCGCCGTTGCGATGCTCATCGCGGCTTCCGCTAGCCTCCAGGCCCTGCGAACCGCAAGCAGGCAGCAGTCATGACAGCAGACAGCCAGCCACTCTACGAGGCCCGGCACATCAACAAGAACTACGGCAGCGTAGTCGCACTATCGGACGTCAGCCTGGCTCTCTACCCCGGCGAGGTCGTCGGCCTGGTCGGCGACAACGGCGCGGGCAAGTCGACGTTGGTCAAGGTCCTTTCCGGCGTGTACAACCCAGACGCGGGCCAACTTCTCCTCGACGGCGCCGAGCGACATTGGAAGTCGCCCCACGATGCCATTGCAGCGGGCATCGAGACGCTGTACCAGGACGCGGGACTGGCGCCGGACCTGACCATCGGAGCCAACGTCTTCCTTGGCCGGGAGAAGACCGTGCCGGGGATCCTGGGCAAGCTCGGGTTCCTGGCCCAACGCGAAATGGACCGCGAGGCCCGCGCCGACCTCGAGCGCGTCGGCATCGCCGTCGCGGGGTCTAGGCGCACGGTCTCCCAGCTCTCCGGCGGCCAGCGCCAGGCCGTCGCGATCGGCCGAGCTATTGCCTGGGCCCGCAAGGTGATACTCCTCGACGAACCGACCAACCACCTCGGCGCCCGGCAAGCAGGTGAAGTGCTGTCAGTCATCAAAGCCGCGAAAGATCGGGGCCTCGGGGTCATCTTCATATCCCACACCTTGCCGCATGTGTTGCAGGTGACCGACCGGATCGTCGTCCTGCGATTGGGTGCCGTCGTACGCGACGGGCCCACTTCTGACTTCAACGCCGAGAGCCTGCTTGGCACAATCACCGGGCTGCTCGAGGCTTCGTGATGCGCCGTTCCCGCGCGTGCGCCGGCGGAGGGTGGGGGTCAAGCACTCAGATTCACGACTGTCCGCATCCTAGAATGCGCCGTTGCAGCGCGACGCCCAAGGCAGGGCGGCGTCGGGGGTCATTGCTGTGTTGCTGGTCCCGACCGGCTGATCCGGGTTCCGCCGGCCAGCGTCGGGGTCGTTCGCCGGGCGCTCTGCGTCTTGACCAGCTTGAGCCGGAACCGATCGTCGCGCTCCCGTTGCTCGAGCGCCAGCTCGATGGTGCGGGTCTCGAGTTCGAGCCGGGGGATGATCAACGTGCGAAGTGCGTTGACGCGGCTGTTCGTGCGCCGGATCTCGTACGCCAGCCGGCGCACCCTCGCCTCCAGGGTCGCGAGGCGGAGAGCGAGCGTCAGCTCCTGTTCAAAGCGCTCCGCAGCTCTTTCCACGGCGAGACCCGAGGCACGCAAGGCTCGATGGCGGCCGGCCGGGTCGCGGACCAGGTCCCGCGGCGTGACCGCCGGAAGGGCAACCCCCATCACGACGGTCGGGTGTAGCTCGACCTCCGCCTGCTCGCCGGCCGCCGCCGCCGCGGCGGCGCCGAGGACGCTCTCGCCCGAACGCACGCGCGCATCCTCGAGAGCGAGGCCGGCTGCAGCGGCGGCGGTCTCAAGCTCATCTCGCGCGGTGTAGATGACGCGGACCTCCCGGTGAAACTCGCGCAGCAGCGCGTCACGCTTCTGCTCCAAGAGCCGCTCCCCCTGCCTTGCCAGGGCGAGCTGGCTTCTATCCAGAAGCAGGGCCATTCGGCTCCGGTGGCCGCTCAAGGTGAAACCTCTTCCGGCCGCCACCAACGATCGAGGACATCGGCCGGGACCCGGGTCAGCTCCTCGCGGGGAATCCCGCCCAACAGGCGCCACGCGATGTCGAACGACTCGTCGAGGCTTCGCCTGGCCCGGTCTTGGCCGACGAGCTCGGTCTCGAAGCGGTCCGCGAAGGCGACCACCTCCCGCTCACTGGTCGAAAGCGCCGCCTCGCCGATGACCGTGATCAGCCGACGCAACTCGCGACCGCGGGCGTAGAGCGCGTACAGCTGGTCCGCGACGGTGCGGTGCTCGGCCCGCGTCTTGCCCTCGCCGATCCCGGCATTCATCAGTCGAGACAGGCAAGGAAGGGCGTCGATGGGCGGGAAGATGCCGCGCGCCTGCAGCTCCCGGGAAAGAACGATCTGGCCCTCCGTGATGTACCCGGTCAGATCCGGGATCGGATGGGTGATGTCGTCGTCCGGCATGGTGATGATGGGCATGACGGTGAGCGAGCCCGGCCGTCCACGCACCCGCCCGGCTCGTTCGAAGAGCGTCGCAAGGTCGGTGTAGAGATACCCCGGATAGCCTCGCCTGCCAGGGATCTCCTCGCGCGCCGTGGACAGCTCACGGAGCGCCTCGCCGTAGGCAGTGATGTCCGTCATCACCACGAGCACGTTCATGCCGAGATCGAATGCGAGGTACTCGCCCAGGCTGAGTGCGCAGCGCGGCGTCAGGAGTCGCTCGATGGCGGGATCGTCGGCGAGATTGAGGAAGAGCGCCAGGCGGTCCAGGGCGCCCGACGAGCTGAACGCGTCGAGGAAGACATCGGATTCTCGCCGCGTGATCCCCATCGCGGCGAAGATGGTGGCGAAGCTCTCGCTGCCCAGGAGGCGGGCGCCCGTTGCGATCCGTGCTGCGAGCTCGTCGGCGGGCAGCCCCGCACCGGTGAAGATCGGCAGCTTCTGGCCGCGCACCAGGCTGTCGAGCAGGTCGATAGCGGTTATTCCGGTCTCGATGAAATCGGACGGGTTGGCTCGGGCTGCCGGGTTCATCGTGCGTCCGTTCACGTCGACCATCAACTGGGGCACGACCCCAGGCCCTCCGTCGAGGGGCCGACCGCGCCCGTCGAGCACCCGTCCGAGCATCCTGGCGGAGACCCCGAGCTGGAAGGGGCCACCCGTCAGCTCGACGACGGTTTCGGCGAGGTCGAGGCCTCCCGTTCCCTCGTAGACCTGCACGGCGACGAGTTCCGCCGTCAACTCGAGCACGCGTCCGTGCCTGGTCGAACCGTCGCGTCCCTGGACGAGCACTTCCTCGCCCAGCGCGATGCCCGGGACGCCGCGCATGACGAGAAGCGGACCGGTCAGCCGCTCGGTGGCGCGCACGCGGTGGGCCGAGAGCGTCATCGCAGGCCTACCTCACCCGCACCCTGCGCGGGATCCAGGCTCGCCAAACGAGCGGCGAGCTCTGCGAGGCGCTCCTCGACGTCATCTCCCCACCAGGTCCGGGCTCGCTCCAGTTCGCGAAGCGCCGGTGCCGAGACGGTCTCCTCGAGCGTGGCCCCACGCTGCAGCGCTGCCAGCATCCCTCGGTGAGCGGCAAGTACGGCACGGAGCAGCCCGAGTTGCACTCTCGGGGGCCGAGCCGAATCGACCGGGTCGAAGGCATGCTGCTGCAGGAACGCCTCCCGCATCAGCCGGGCCGCCTCGAGCGTCACGCGGTCCTCGTCCGGAAGCGCGTCGGCGCCGACCAGTTGCACGATGTCGAGCAGTTGCCGCTCTCGCCCGAGCAGCGCGATCCCGGCGGTCCGTAGGGCGCTCCAGTCGGCGCCCACCGTCGAGTGGTACCAGCGAGTCAGCCTCTCGACGTAGAGCGAATACGACTGGAGCCAGCTGATGGCGGGGAAGTGCCGGGCGTGGGCGAGCTCCACATCCAGCGCCCAGTAGCTGCCCGCGAGCCGCAGGCTCGCCTGCGTCACCGGTTCGCTGAAGTCGCCTCCGGGCGGCGATACCGCCCCCACGACGGTGAGCGACCCGTCCCGTGCCGGCTCTCCCAGGGTCTTCACGCGGCCTGCTCGCTCGTAGAAGCCCGCGAGCCGGCTCGCCAGGTAGGCAGGGAACCCCTCCTCGCCAGGCAGCTCCTCGAGGCGTCCGCTGATCTCGCGCAGTGCTTCCGCCCACCGGGACGTGGAGTCGGCGAGGAGGGCAACGTCGTAGCCCTGGTCCCGGAAGTACTCCGCGACGGTTATTCCGAACTGGATCGAGGCTTCGCGGGCTGCCACCGGCATGTTCGACGTGTTCGCGATGAGCACCGTGCGCGTCATGAGCGGACCCCCGGTTCGCGGATCGCGAAGCTCCGGGAAGCTCGCCAGCAGGTCGGCCATCTCGTTCCCTCGTTCGCCGCATCCGACATAGACGACAACGTCGGCATCCGACGAGCGGGCGAGCGCCTGCTCGAGCACGGTCTTGCCGGTCCCGAAGCCGCCCGGGATCACCGACACGCCACCACGCGCGATCGGGAAGAGCATGTCGACGACGCGTTCACCGGTGACGAGGGGTGCTTCGACGGCCAGGCGGCGGGCGGGTCGAGGCACGCGGACCGGCCAGGGATGGGCCAGACGGAGCGGTTCCGAACCACTGGCCGTCTCGAGCTCACCGATCGGCTCGCCCACCGTCACCTCGACCGCCTCGAGGGACTTCAGGCGTCCCGGCCCCACATTCGGTGGTACCAGGATGCGGTGCTCCAGCGGGCCTTCGAGCACGGTGCCGAGCTGGTCACCCGGGCCGACCCTCTCACCGACCCGTCGCTGGGGGTTGAACCGCCACCGCGTCCGCGGGTCGAGGGCTGGCGCTTCGAGGCCGGGCGCCAAAGCCCAGGTGCCGGCGGCGGCAAGCGCGTCGAGAGGGCGCTGCAGGCCGTCGAAGGTCACGCCGAGCAGCCCCGGTCCCAGCCATGCCTGAAGCGGGGCTCCGGTCTGCACGACCGAATCACCGATTCGGAGCCCCTCGGTCTCCTCGTAGACCTGGACCGTGGCCGCCTGGCCGTCCAGGCGGATCACCTCGCCCAGCAGCCGCCGAGGCCCTATCCGCACGATCTCGCCGACCGCTGGCGCGGTCAGGCCGGTGGCCCGCACGACCGGACCGCCCCCGCCGATCACCCGTCCGAAGGTGGGCTCGCGATGCTCGCTCACCGTACCTCGCCCCCGGGAGTCTGGATGCGGTAGCCGATGGCACGCCCCAGCATCTCCACGATCTGGACACGACCGCTCCCGACGTCGAACCCGGCCCCGGCGGGGACCTCAAGGACGATCGGCTGCGCCAGGTTCTCGAGCGTCCCACGAAGCCGTTGGGGAATGCCTTCCCAAAGGTCGTCCGTCACGAGCACCACACCTGCGCTGGCCAAGCCAACGACGGCGCGCAGCGTCGCGGCAGCGCCGGCACCCGATGTCGCGACCACAACGTCGGCACCGGCCAGGCGGAAGCCGTCGGCCAGCGATGCGTTCGTGACGACGACCAAGCGCGCCATACCGTCAGGCTCCGCCGCCGGCGAGGTATGCCGCCGCGCGATCCCGGCCCCAACCGGCGCCCACGCTCGCCACGATCGCGCGCAGAGCGATCGCCTGGGACTCGACGGCGGCAACATAGCCGGCGACGACTCCAATCCCGAGGGGGTCGCGCCGCGCCCGTCGTGCCAGGTCTCGCAGCTCCGCGAGCCGGCCGCGGCGCTCGAGAACGGCCGCGGAGTCGATCCCGTGATCGAGCAACTCGGCCAGCACCGCCCGGCCTCGGGAGCGCTCCGCCGACAGGAGAGCGCGCACCTGCTCGGCATCGCCACCTCGTCCGGCGGCACGCTCGTCCCGCGCCTGCTCGCAGGCGTCAACAAGTGCGGCCTCGACCGTTTCCCAGCTGGCCCCGCTTTCACACAACGCACCAAGTCTCTCGGCCGCGGAGCGACTGGTCAACGCCAGGAGCCCGAGGAGGCGGAGCGCGGACGGGAGCGAGGGCGCCCGCGCCACCTCGGCAAGGCCAGCAGCGTCGAGCACGCCGCCGGGCGTAACGGAGCGGCCGATCGCCTCGGGACTCTCGCCACCGAGTCGGCGTCGCAGCACGACGGTCACAGCTTCGATGTCCAGCGGCAGGACGAGTGCCTCGACGAGAGGGCGCGCCGGCGGCTCGTACCAGCGCCGCAGCACCCCAAGCCGGGACGCCCTATGTCGCGCGATGACCTCGTACAGGTCCTCCATCGCGGCCGAGGACGACGGCTCGCGGGTCGAGAAGAATTGCCGCCAGTCCTCTTCGAGGCGCAGCTGGTCGACCAGGTCCCTCGTGGATCTCGATTCGGCGAGTTGCCGGAGCCGGCCCGGATCGAGAAGACGCTGGCGCAAGGCCGCGATCCGAGCGTTGCCGTACTCGTACATGGTCAGCCTTCGGGCTCCAGCAGAGCCGCGAGATCACCGGCCAATGGCGCTCGTACTCGCTGAAGGCGCGTCGAGAGCAGGGCATCGATCTCCACCCGTCCGTCCGCGGAGCGAACGCGCACGCCCGCAGGGACGTCGTCCCCCGAGAGCGACACGATGTGCGCGTCAGCCCCGGCCAGGGCACGCTGCAGCGAGGCAACGTCCGCAGCCCGCACCTCCACACGCGCCCCTGGACCCGCCAGCGGGAGGGCTTCCAGGGCCATGCGCGCAAGGGCTTCGGCCCAGCGCCCGGGCGAGTTGCCCCCGGCGATCGCCTCCAGCCGCCGCTCTGCAGTCGCGATGGCCAGATCGACCTGCCCGCTGGCGAGCTCCGCGCGTCGCCGAACGAGACTCAGGGTCGCCTCGTTTACCTGGCGCTGGGCTTCGGCTCCGGCCTCCACCTCCGCGACAGCACAGGCGGCAGCGACCTGCGCGTCCACCGCCGCACGGGCAGCTGCCAGCTGAGCTTCCGCCGCGCGTCCCGCTTCCGCCAGGAGATCCGCAACCTCTTGTGCAGCCTCGTCGGCGATCGCTCCCACGATCGAGTCCGCGCCCACCGATCCCTCCGGATGTCTGCCGTGTCGGCTCTTCTACATGGACTGCGGTTCGGCTCAGTGGAATATGATGACGGCCGCAATCACGAATCCGAGGATGACCATCGTCTCCGGGATGGCGAGGAGCACGACGATCGTGCCCGTCAACTCGGGCTTCTCAGCGATGGACCCTGCTCCGGCGGCACCGATCCTCGACTGCGCCCAACCAGTACCGACCGCACCCAGGCCGACGGCCAGAGCGGCGGCCAGGTAGCGGATGCCTTCGTCCAACTCACGGTCCTCCTTCAACCGGGAGACCCAGCCCCCGGACTCGCCAGGTCCAGCGCCGATGCGAAAGGCGCGTAGCGCACATGTCCAGGCTCCACGAACTTGGGGAAGAACTCGACGTAGTGCAACCGGAGACCCTGCACGGTTGCGTCGAACGTGCCGAGCGCGATGTTGAGCAGGTGCAAGCCCGCCGCCACCGCCAGGCCCAGCAGCAGGTTTCCAGGGAGTGCCCCAAGGCGATTGGCCACGAGCGCCAGCATCACCGAAGCGACACCTATTGCCATCAACCGCGAGTAGCTGAGCACGTTGCCCGCGATCGTAATCATCTCGAGGGGCCCAGCGATTCCGAGCGTGGCCGCGACGATCACCAGTCCAATGCCCAGCACGACAAGGGCGGCGTAGCCGGCCGCTGGTGCCACCATGGCCGCCATCCAACCCAGCACGACCAAGCCCGCCGCCATGCTCGCGAGCTGTGCCAGGCGCGCGACCACGTTGCGGCGGTGGCCCAGGCGGGCCGCGTTTACGGCGCCGAGCGCCAGCCCGAGCCCGACCTGCGCGATCCCGATACCAATCGCCAGCAGGAGCAGCGACTGGATCGACTCCTGGCGGTCCAGCCAGAGCGGGCGCAGCCCGATCACGGCGCGGCCTGTGTCACCGAACCATTCGCCGTAGAGGATCCCGAACCCGATCGTCGCGACCGTGGCGAGGAACGCCACCGGCCAGAACACGGGCATGAAACGCCAGCCACGCCACCGCCGACGGGCCCACACGATAAGCGCCAGCAGGAGCAGGCCATATCCGGCATCGCCGACCATCAGCCCGAAGAAGAGGGGGAACGTCAGCGCCAGCGCCGGCGTGGGGTCGAGCGAGCCGTAGCGCGGAAGCGAGACGAAGGACGCGAGCGGTTCGAAGGCGCGGATCAAGCGGCCGTTGTCAAACGCGACTGGGGCTCGTTCGAGTTCGACATCCGTCGGCTTCCGCCCCGCCACAGCCACGCCCGGACCGAGCGCCGAGCGGAGCGCGGGCAGATGACGCTCCGGCACCCAGCCCGAGAGGACCACCAGGTGATCGCTGGCGCCAGCCTCCCCGACTGCCTGCGCCTCGCCAACCCGATCGCTCAGCACGAGTTGAAGGGCGGCGACTGTTGCCGCGTGTTGCACCGCGAGGGCGGCGAGCTCAGCCTGGGCGCGATCGGTGCGCGCCCGACATCGTTCTACCTCCTGGGCGAGCATCGGCATGAGATCGTCGAACGGAACGCGAGCAAGTCCCTCCGGCACGGGGTACCAATCGAGCTGCCGGGCCCCGAGAAGGCGCTGCAGGTCGTCGGTGTGGCGGGCCGGGAAGACGAGGACCACGGCCACGCGGTTGGAGCCGAGATCGCAGACCTCCAGGCCGCATCGTCCCATAGTCAACCCGGTTATTTCGTTGTCCAGCGCGTCGACTGCTACCCGGGCGCGAGGTGGGAGGATGACGGCTCCGACTGCGTATCCGGGCGGGACCGGCAACCGGTCCATCGTGCGGCGCAGGCCTTCCGCCAGCTCTCGCAACCTCTCGAAGCCCCGTTGCTCGTCCTGCGCGAGCGCGCGCTCGGTCGCAAGTCCCCGCGCCAGATCGTGGACCGGCGTAATTGCGGCGAGTCGTTCCTCGAGGTCGTGCGGGTCTAGCGCCCAAAGTTCGGCTGCCAGGAGCGGCCGAACCTCTGCCGGCCCGAGCCACGCCGCCAGCTCGCCCAGCCAGTCGAGTTTGTGCTTCGCTGCGCTGGTGTCGAGCGAGGACGGGTGTTCGAACACGCTGGCGCCCGATCCCGTTGGCGGCTCGAACGGCACAAGGTGAACGATTCCGGCTTGGTGGAGGGTTCGCAACACCGGCTGCAACTGGCGGCGCGGGGCGATGACGTCGATCCGCAGCATCCGGATTAGCATCGTCTACGGCCCCTTGCGCTCGAGGAGAACGGCCTCCACGATCTGTTCCACCGTGCGCTCGAAACGCTGGGTGACTTCGGCCGAACCAGACCCGGCGCCGTCCGTCTCGAGCACGGCGATGGCTCGCTCGATCGCGGCGACCCTCTCGCGAGCCTGCGCGCCCACCTGGTCTCTGACCTTTTCGACCGCGTCGGCGATCCGTTGAGCGGCACCCGCCTCGATTGCCCGAGCCTCGACCCGCCCGGCCTCGAGGCGACGTTCCGCCTCGATCTCGGCGTCCGCATGGCGCTGGCGAGCCTCGAGCTCGGCCTGCTCGAGCTCTGCGAGCGTGGGCGAGTGACGGTCCCTCACCTCGGTGATGGACGAGAGCCGCCTATCATCCGTCGTCATCTCGTCATCGCAGCCCCCGGAGCGCCGCAATGTGGTTCCAGCACAGTGTCGCGCCGTGACCCGTGATCGCAAGTGCCGAGGGCACCCAAACGGCGTCCCCGGTCGGGCTCGCCGTGTCGCACCTGGGGTCGGGGTCGGACGAGGAACGCGCGCGGCAGATCCGCGGGGTCTTGCGCGAGGCGCAGCTAGGGGCAGGTGTTAGCGGGCGCCGGCTTGCCGTACCAGAGACTGTCCTTGCCGAACAGCTGGACCGACAGCGCCGCGACCTTGTCGTTGAGCAGACAGTTGGACGCGGTCTGGGTGCTGATGCCCGTGATCGTGTACGGCGGCCCTAGAACCACCTGGGTGATGTTGCCGCTCGGCACATCCTGGCCGAGAGCTACGTAGTCCGCCACCTGGTTCGCCGGGAAGTCGGTTTCGACGCTGGCCGCAAGGGTCTTCAGGAGGCTCGGCAGCGCCAGGATCTGGCTCGGTTGAGCCATCTTGTGGAGCAAGGCGATGAGGACCTGCTGCTGACGCGACGACCGCTTCCAGTCGCTGTCGCCGGTGCCGTGGCGGGACCTTATGTACGCGAGGGCGGTTCTACCGTCGAGATGATGCGGTCCCGCAGCCAGGGAGAAGCCGTAAGGGCTGCCGTCCAGCCAGTCGTAGGAAGGGTCGACGATGTCGTAGGCGCTGACGATGTCGATACCGCCGACCTTGTTGATCATCGCTATGAAGCCGCCGACGTCCATGACGGCGTGGTAGTTGATCGGGATGCCTACGAGGTACTGCACTTCTTTGACGAGCGTCGTGTACGGGTCGTCACCAGACCTGACCCTCCCGGATTGGACGTAGAGCGGCAGCGCGTTGATCTTGGCGAACGAAGCATCCACGCCACCGAAATAGAAGGGGAAGCTGGCGCTGTCGCGAGGCACGCTGACCATCTGGATCGATTTGTCCTGCGGATTGAAGCTGACGACCATGATCGAGTCGTAGGCGTTGTAACTCGTCCCGCTGCCCCTTCCCGTCAACAGGATGGTGACGCGACCGTCGGGTCCCGGGGTCGGAGCGGCCTCGGGCGTCCTGGTAGGACCGGCCGTCTGGCCGGGAGCTAGGCTCGGTTCGGGCGTGGCTTGCACGATCAGGCTGGTGTTCAACGGATCGAAGATCTGCGACCCCGCATCCGAGAACGCCAGCACGTAGTAGCCGCCGCCGAGGTGGGTTACCACGATGATCGCGGCGAGCGCCACCAGAACGGCCCTGTCGATGCGCTTGTGCGCGGAGGTGCCGCTCCCACCCAGGAATGCATCAACAACAGAAACGAGCCGCCAGACCCCGAACAGGATCACGATCCCCACCGCAGCAAGGCCGACCGCGCGCTCGGCGAAGAGTTGGGCCGCCAAAACGAGCGGCCCACGCCGCAAGCCGTAGGCGAGCAGGAGCACCACGACCACGGATGGGACAGCGAAGATGGCCGCGCGTCGACGATTTCGGAGGTACAGCTGCCCAAGACCTGGCCACACGAACGAGAGCAGGGCGGCCAAAGATGGCGACCGCCCGGGAGCCGCCCCATTCGGCGAGGTCTTATCCAGAATCACCGACTGCATTCGCCTGACGAGAGCCAGGATCCTCCGCACGGTAAGACCTCATGCTGGACATCGCCATTGAGCAGACTGCCGTGATCCCGGCGATCCCTGGACCGCGTCCAGCGGTAGGGTGCCATGTCCGTCGCACGTGCGCTTGGCGGCCACGCGGTGAAGAGCGCCGTCTCGCCGCCTGGTCCAGACGCAGATTGTGGGCTGGTCCGGTCCAAGGGCTGGTTCGCCGACTTGACCCTGGAGTTGGCGCCAACCGCGCTAGCCTGCGCACATCAAGAACGGGGGCACAGCACGGATAGTTGCATTTGGCAATGATGGGGGGCGAGGATGATGCCTCCTAGCCATGGAGGCCCCCACCGGGCGAGGTCCGGCGTGTCGTCCGACTCACGCGGCCGGGTCATAGGCCCCAGAACGGGCCGGTGAGCCCCACTGCGCGGAAGTAGTCCGCGGCCGCGACCACGTTGCCGGACGCGTCCAGGGCCACGTGCCGGGCGGCCTGGAGTTCCCGCAGCTCGGCCAGCACCACGTCGGTCGTGGTGCCTCGGCGGGCAGCCAGGTCCACCGCCGCGGGCGCAGATCCCGTCGTCCCCAGGGACCGATAGACGCTCAGGCGCAGGTCCTCGAGATCAAGCCGCACGGTCCGAGCATAGGTGCGGCGCCCGCTCGCCAGACCCGTGAACCTTTCGGCCGGGCCCGATCGCCGGATGGTGATCCTGATGATCGAGGGGGCTGGAGTGATTCCGACCGGCGACTAGGCATCCGCCGTGGTTGCGTCGCCGGATCGCTCACACCCTCACGGAGCGCGAGTCGGGCGGCGGACTGCACTCATGGCTCGTCGAAGGACGTTCTCCCGACCGTCGCCACCTTGCCTATCGGAGCCGGAGTACCACTTCGAAGCGCCCATGGCGTTCGGGCGGGCCGTCGCCGTGGCGATGTTCGGGTCCCAGACCCTCCCGGTGGAAGACCGGCGTGAACCCGCGGGTCAGCCGCAGCACCTCGCCCGGTTCGAGGAACGTGCGGATTCGACCGGTGCCGTCGACGAATGAGGCCGCGCCGACCTGGTTCTGCTCGCGCCAGTGCGCAAGCGAGGGATCCTCGGTGGTGAAGCCGGTCAGGAACAAGAGGCCGCCCCGTGCGGTCCAGCCGCGTGCGCGGTCCAAGAGGGTCCCGACCTGCTCCCTCGTGAGATCCGGGATGACGCCGAAGGCGAGGACCGCCCCGTACGCGTGCGCGGGATGCAGGAAGTCCTCGAACCCTTGCTGGAGGACCCGCACAGGTAGTGCCGTGGCCCGAGCCGTCTCGGCGATCTGCCGAGCGCCCGTCGCCGAGGGCTCGAGGGCATCCACCGCGTGCCCGAGGCGCGCCACGTACAGGGCGTTGCGTCCCTGGCCCGCGCCCACGTCGAGCACGGGGAGATCGATCCCGATCAGCGCGCCGTGTTCGACGAGCAGCTCGTCAGGCTCGGCTCCGAAGAACTCGGGTACGCGGGCGTAGCTCTCGTCGTAGCTCATCGAACCTCAAACCTGAGGACCTTGACTGCCGACTGGCACAACCCTCGGCACACTGCGATGCGAACCACACCTCAGGGTAGCGTTAGCCCGTCGTCGTCGTCACGCGCCACGTCGTGGGGGCCTGGACATGGCCGACTAATCTCGGCCCCAGTCGAGCACCTGGACGACTCGGTCTGCCCATTCGCGGCGGGTGTCCAGCCGTCTCCGTGGCGTTGCGGCCAGCATCTCCAGGCACTGGAGGGCGGCCAGCATGTTCAGCTGGCCCAGCGTGCCCGCGTCCCGCTCGATGCCTGCAGTCGTAAGAAACGCTCCTCCGGCCGCCGGCCAGCGCGTGGGGTGGTGGTGGCGGATCATCAAGCGCAGCCAGGCGGCGTCGAACAACCTGTGTGCGAGACGAGCCCGCTCGAAATCGAGCAGCGCCACAACAACACCGTCCCGCATGACGACGTTGACCGGCGCGAGATCGCCGTGCGCGAAGACGGGCCGAACCCCCAGGAAGCCGTCGGGCAGGCGCTCGATAATGCCCTGGACCCGACGAGCCACGACCGAACCGATCGAGGGGCCAGCCTCCCCCAGCCACCGCAAGGCCGCCGCACGGAGACGATCCGAGTCGCTCCAGGTCCGGGACAGGTGAAGACCGGCCGTCGGGACGCGGGCGAGATCGCGCGCGAGACCGCCGATCGCCGCACCGATGAGCGCCGCGCTCGCGTCATTGCCAAGCATTTCGCGTCCGGAGATGCCTGGGACAAACCGGGTGATGACGTACGGCGTCGGCCCGTCCGTGTCCCCACCGACCACTTCGGGCACCGGCAGCCAGGGTGCGCGGCGTGCGACCAATGGTCCGAGCCGGAGCCGTCGGTCGATGGCCCGTCGGTCGCCCGCCCGGGCGCTAACTAACCACTGGAGGACGAGCCTACGCTCTGGGTCGCCCGTCCCAACGAGAACGCTCCGCGTCGTGGTCACCCACGGAGGCGTGAGCTCTTCGACGACGCTCGCGTCGTCGCCGAGAATCGCCGTGACGCCTGCGGCCACTTCGAACGGGAGCGTCGAGAGGACCACCTAAGCGAGGCGATCGACGAACATCCCCGCCGCGTCGAAGCCGATCGGGCCAGGCGGCCTGACGACCTCGCAGCTCCCGGTCGCCAGCACGTCGGGTAGCGCGGGCGCGCTTACGTAGAGCAGCTCGAGGTGCTTTGTGTCGCGGACCCGAACGATGCGGGCGTCCTCCGGGGTCACTTTGAGGCAGCATGCGAGGGCGACTGAAAGCGCCTCCCGGTCCGTGTCGACCGTGATCGGGACCCGGGCGCCCTCCGGCGTCTTTGCCGTGATGCAGTTCATGTACGTCTTGTGGTAGTCGATCTTCTCGACCGCCTGGCGCAGGACCACGTCGGCCATCCCGATCCCTACCGCGTTGCCCTGGGTCGAGCTCGTGAGGTCACGCACCACGACGCGCTGTATGACCGGCGGGAGGCCGGTCGGCCCTGCGTAGTAGCGCCCCACGACGTTCGAGTCCATGCCGAGGCCGCTGACGTCCTTCCCGATCTCGTCGAGGACGAGGACATCGATGGCAGCGAGCGGGAGTCGCGCGAGCGCATCGGTCGACATGACGAGCAGCTCCGGCTCGCGGGTCGCGATCCGGTCGGCCGCGACCGCCTCGGCGTGGAGGAGCCGGGCGTGGCCGTTCTCGATGAGCGCCAGGCCGAACGGGATCGGGGCGCGGGAGAGTGTATACGCCGCGACTTCCGGAATGAGCTCGTCGAAGACCGCGAAGCCCTGGCCGTGGAACGTGTCGGCGCCCTTCTGCTTCCCGAGGCCGATCGCGATCATCTTCATCATCCCGCTCTCAACCGGGCCGCTGAAGTCCGTGTGGACCTTAACGCGGTTGATCGGGACGATGAAGTCGGCACCCTCGAACGCGTTCCGGTCGAGGAAGACTGGAACGCCGGGCCCCACCTCGCCCAGCTCGACTGTGTCCATGGACGAGCGGATCTCGCAACCCATCGACTCGGGAGTGATCCCGTATTCCGCGAGCACTTCGAGTTGACCCTCCGCGGTTGCGCCGCCGTGGCTCCCCATCGCCGGGACGATGAATACGCTGGCTCCCGCCGCATGGGCCCGCTCCACGACCGCCCGGACGACCTGGTCGATCCGGTCGATACCGCGGCTTCCGACTGCCAGACAGACTCGTGCCCCGGTTGGGATGCTCGCCATGACCGGGTCGAGCGCGCCACGGACCGCCTCCCCGACGTCGGCGATCTCCGTTGGGTCGAACAGCTGCCGGACGAGAGCCCACTCGGGGAGCGTCCCGCGGGTGAACTCTGGGAACGCGGGGCGATGCGCGGCGGCCGTAGATGGCGGCTCGACGTTGGCCGGTAGGACCGGCGGGTCGCTCAGGCGGCCCTCGCTGTCCTGCGACCTCCTGGTGCTATTGGTCGAGCGATCGTTGGTGGTCACGTCGGTCCTCGCCTCGGTCATATTGAGTTCGTTCGTGCCCGTCAGGTGGACGCCTTGCCCTCGCCTATATCGTCATCGCGCTGAACCCGCCGTCGACCCGGACGATTGCCCCGGTCACGAAACCGGAGGCTCGCCCGGATGCCAGCCAGACCGCCGTGCCGACCAGCTCGTCGGGCTCGCCGAGCCTTCCAGCGGGAGTGTGCCCCAGGATCGCCCGGACGCGCTCCTCCGACAGCAGGCTCCGATTCTGCTCCGCGGGGAAGAATCCCGGAGCGATTGCGTTCACCCGGATTCGATGCGGAGCGAGCTCGCGGGCGAGGTACTGCGTCAGGTTGTTCAGCCCGGCCTTGCTGACAGAGTAGGTGAGTACCTTGGAGAGGGGTGGGCCGGACGAGGCCGACGAAAGGTTGATGATCGAGCCTCCATTGCCGTTTGCGATCATCGACCGGGCGAAGACCTGGCAGGCGAGGAAGACGGCAGTCAGGTTCGCGTCGAGGATCCGGTGCCATTCATCCAGGCCGATCTCGAGGAATGGCGTGGCGCTGTTGACGCCCGGGGCGTTGACGAGCAAGTTCACCGGCCCGAGCCGGTCCTCGGCCGTCTGTCGGGCGGTCTCGAGAGATTGGGGATCGGTCGCGTCGACCGTGACGAAGGCCGCCCGAATCCCCTCGGCCTGTAGAGCGGCCACCCAGGCCTCCCCGCGCTCGGCCGAGCGGCCCATGACGGCGATCCCGGCGCCGGAGCGGCCGAGGCCGTGGCAGATCGCCCCGCCGAGAACGCCGGTGCCGCCTATGACCGCGGCGATGCTGCCGGTCAGATCAAAGAGATCCATCGTGGGCTCCTAATCGCGTTTCGGGTCCTGCCTCTCCGTGCGGCCCCGTACCGTGGCGCCGCTCACCGGGGTGCCGTTGTGACGTCGAGCCGGTAGGCACGCTTCGCGAGACCGTAGGCCAATTCGTGGGCCATGACGCGTGCGTCGGACGCGTCGACGATCCCGCGGACGACCAGGCCGGCGAGCCAGTTCGCGCTTGCGCGACGCCAGATGTCGTGCCGGACGGGGATCGAACAGAAGGCGCGCGTGTCGTCGTTGAACCCGACGGTGTTGTAGAGCCCGGCAGTCTCGATCACCTGATCGAAGTAGCGCGCCATCCCATTGGGGCTGTCGTGGAACCACCACGGCGGACCGAGCCGGAGCGCGGGGTAGTGGCCGGCGAGCGGAGCAAGCTCGCGCGCGTACGCCGTTTCGTCGAGCGTGAACACGATGAGCCTGAGCCGCGGATCGTTTCCGAACCTCTCGAGGAGCGGCTGCAGGTTGCGGGTGAACTCCGCAGCTACCGGGATGTCCGCGCCCATGTCCCCTCCGAACCTCTCGAACAGCGTCCGGTTGTGGTTGCGGAGCGAGCCGACGTGGAGTTGCATCACGAGCCCGTCTTCGACACTCATCCGGGCAAGCTCGATGAGGATGTGGCCGGTGAAGCGGCGGGCTTCCTCGGGAGTCGTCTCGCCGCGCAATGCACGAGCGAGGATCGCGTCGGCCTCGACCTCGTCGAGCGACGCGGTGTACGCGGACTCCACGCCGTGATCGGCCGCAACCGCGCCCATCGTGCGGAAGAACGAGCGCCGCTCCTCGAGCGCAGCCACGAGCGCGGAGGTCCGCGTGATCTCCCGGCCGACCGCTCCCGAAAGCGCGTCGAGACGATCCCGCCAGCCGGGGGCGAGGAGGTTGACCACACCGTCCGGCCGGAAGGTCGGGCGCACGTCACCCGACCAGCCCGATGCGCGGATCGCGCGATGGCTCTCGAGCGGGTCGGCCGCATCGTCTGTGGTGCAGAGTGTCTCTATCCCAATGCGCTCGAAGAGCGCGCGAGGGCGGAACTCCGGGCGGGCGAGCTTCGCCGACAGGTCGTCGTACACGGCCCCGGCGTTGTCGCCCGTCAGCGGCTCGGCGATCCCGAAGACGTCGCGGAGCTCGTCGGCGAGCCACAAACCGGACGGCGTTGCCCGGAACAGAAAGAGGTTGTCGGCAAAGAGCTGCCAGACCCGGCGGCCGTCCGTCTCGGTCGCGGGGTCCGCCGGTGGCCCGCTGCGGGCTCGGACTCCGAGCGCTTCGAGGCGGATCCCCTGCGAGTACAGCATCCGCAAGATGTAGTGGTCCGGAATGATCAGCAAGTCCGTTGGCGTCCCGAAGGTCGCATCCGGGTCGGCAAGGAGTGCCGGGTCGACGTGGCCATGCGGGCTGACGATCGGGAGACCGGCGATGCCATCGTAGAGGTCGCGCGCGACCCGCCTATGGGCGGGATCGGGCGCGAACAAGCGGTCGACTTCCACGGTCGGTCTGATTCTCATGGCACCCTTCGCACAATGCTCGCTGGCAGTCTACTAGCCGGACCGGCCAGACCCAGAGGAGCGCCCGGCCCGGGATGACCGGGCTCGTGGACCGTGTGGATGGCCCGGAACCTCTTGAGGATGTGAGCCTGCCGGGCGGCGATCCGAAAATGACTGCCGGACCCAGGCCGCCGTCGTCTGAATAGACCCTGAGCGCGGCATCCGAGGTTCGGGGTAGAGTCATCGGAGCGGCCCATGGATACCCTTGATTTGGCGCCCGCGAGGTGACCGATGGTCCAGACCGAACAACCCGAATCTCGATCCGTGCCCGACGTGCCAGCCGGCACACTCGACGACGTCGAGCGGGCCGTCATCGACAATCTCTACGATGGTGTGTACTACGTCGACCGGGGTCGTCGGATCCGCTACTGGAACCGCGGGGCCGAGCGCCTGACAGGCTACGCGGATGCTGACGTTGTCGGCCGGCTCTGCTTCGACAACATCCTCAATCACGTCGACGGCAGCGGGACGTTCCTGTGCCGTTCGCTCTGTCCGTTGGCCGCCACGATGCGCGATGGCGAGCCACGCGAGGCGGAGGTCTTCCTGCGTCATCGCGAGGGTCATCGCGTCCCGGTTCAGGTGCGCACGGCACCCGTCCGCGACCGCGAGGGCACGGTCATCGGAGGGGTCGAGATCTTCGAAGACGCCACCAAGATCTCTGCGGTCCGGCGCGAGGTGTCCGAACTCCGCGATCTGGCCATGCACGATGCGCTCACGGGTCTTCCCAACCGCCGCCACTTCGAGATGTCGATGTCGTCACGGATCGCCGAGCTCGCGGGCTACGGGCGACGCTTCGGCTTCCTCATCGCTGACATCGACAAGTTCAAGCGCGTCAACGACCGCTACGGCCATGCGACGGGCGACATCGTTCTTCGAACGGTGGCGCGGACCCTCCTGGCGACTTCCCGGCCGGGCGACGATATCGCGCGCTTCGGTGGCGAGGAGTTCGCCCTGACGATCACCGATGTCGATGAGGCAGCGTTGCGGGCGATTGGCGAGCGATTCCGAGCGATGGTCGAACGGACGCGCGTGCGAACCGAGGAGCACACCCTCAAGGTCAGGATCTCCATAGGTGGCACGATCGGTGAGCTGGGCGACACAGCCGACGCGATCTTCGAGCGCGCCGATGCCGCGCTCTATGAGGCCAAGAACGCCGGCCGGAACCGGATCTGCCTGTTCGGCGAGGCCGCCGACTACCCTGCCTGAAGGCTCCGATCGACGATCGCGCCCAGCTCCGCGTCGTGGTCTCGGGCCGCATGTCGGGGTCGTGGAACCGTCGCGGGCAGTTGGGGCGATGCCGCGGTCGGCTGGCGGGGGCAGGGGAGAGATGACCAGGGATTACCACAGAGATCAGGACGAGCGCCCTGGACGAGCATGGGGCCAGGCGTTCTCAATCGTAGACAGTGAAGGAGTCAACCCATGGTGACCTCGATCGTGGTCGAAACCCGCGAGTCGGTCGCGTGGATCACCCTCGCCAGCCCGCCAGTCAACGCCCTGAGCATCGCCTTGATCGACGAGCTGTCCGCGGCGCTCGTTTCGCACCGGCCGCCAGACGTCCGTGCCGTCGTAATCCGCGCCGCACCGGGCGCGAAGGTCTTCTCGGCGGGCCACGACGTTCGCGAACTGCCGACGAATGGGCGCGACCCGCTCACGTACAACGATCCACTGCGCACGGTCGTCCGGCAGATCGAGGCCCACCCGGCTCCGGTCATCGCCATGGTGGAGGGCTCGGTCTGGGGCGGTGCGTGCGAGCTAGTGCTCTCGTGCGACCTCGTCATCGCGGCGGCCGACGCGACGTTCGCCCTGACACCGGCACGGTTGGGTGTCCCTTACAACTTGTCCGGCGTGCTGAACCTCATGAAGGTTGCCGACATGCACTTCGTGAAGGAGATGCTGTTCACCGCACGTCGAATCCCGGCCGAGCGGCTAGCTGCCTATGGCGTCGTGAATGCCGTAGTCCCGGTGGATGAGCTCGAGCAGACGACAGCCGCCCTTGCCGCCGACATCGCCGCCACGTCGCCGCTCGTCCACCGGATCATGAAGGAGGAGCTGCGCGTCCTCGCGAACGCCCATCCGCTCACGCCGGAGGCGTACGAACGCATCCAGGCGCTCCGGCGCGAGGTCTACGACAGCGACGACTATCAGGAGGGGATTCGGGCCTTCCTCGAGAAACGCCACCCGATCTTCCGGGGGACGTAGGCGGCACCCAGTCGACGAGGTTCGCGACCGAGGCATCTGCGCGAGCAGCCGATTGCCGGCGAGGGGTTGAGCCTTCGTGCGTAAGGCTGATTCTGCTTCGCCGCGCACACCTGTGCGGCCAGGGGCAAGTCCCATGCAACCACGGGCATGACCGGGACCGACTCGGCCCGTAGGGTCTCATGGGATGCTTGCACCCGGCGTGATCCGGGCCACCGGGCGGCGACCCTGCAACAGCAGGTCGCGAGATGCAATGGAGATCAACATGGCAATCGCCTGGCCGACTCCGTCTCGATTGCCGGGGTCGGATGCACGAGGTTCGGTGACCTGCTCAGTACCGAGGAAGCCGGCCTCTCCCTTCAGGAACTCGCCGGTCACGCGGTTCTCGAGGCCCCATAGCCATGCGTTCCTGAGCTGCGCTCCCAGAGCTATCGGTGGCTGGTAGTGAACCAGAAGTCGTTGCCCACGCCGATGAGATCGGCGGCATAGACAGCCGCATCGACTCGATCGTCATGCTCGCCGTTGGGAAGGAGAGGGCCGGCGGGGAAGTCGCCAAGATCGGTCGGTCCTGTGCCCACGCCGGGCAACGCGAGCCCCCGCCTCTCGCCCCGCGGTCCCTGACGACCCCTGGTCAAAGGTCGCGGATCGCCTCAAGGCGGATTGCCCGCAGGAAGATCGACGGACCCGGCGTCACCGGCGCCAGCAACGATTGCAGCGCGCGCTCTAGTCCGGTCAGGAGCGCGAGCGGGACGTATCGAGTAGCCAAGGGGAGCCGGAAGAGCCCGACGGTGCGGGTCGCGTCGATTCGGAATCCTGCCGCCTGGAGCCAGCGGCGCAGATCCCCGGGGGCATGATCCACGCCAATGGTCGAGCACCACCTGGCGGCCGACCCGGATGCGTCGGATGCAGCGCGGCTCCTTCCGCGCATCGGGAAGATGCTGGGCAGAAAGTGCGCGTCTGTCGCTCTCTGCGACCCGGGCCCGAACGGCGACTCTACCTGGCGGCGCAGGAGGTAGAGCGCGATGGCCTTGAGGTTTCTCTTGTTGGACGACTCGAGGATGAGCACGGCACCTGGTCTTAGGACCCGGGCCATCTCGGCGATCGCCGCGCGAGGGTCGTCGAAATGGTGGATGACTCGCACACAGACCGCAGCGTCGAACGAGGCGTCGGGGAAGGGGAGGTGGAAGGCGTCGCCCTCCACGGCCACACACCTGGGATCGTTGCCGATGCGTTCCCGGGCCGCAGCCAGCTGGACGCCCGACGGGTCGAGAAGCACAACCTCGCGGTAGCCTCCGTATTCGTCGGCGAGGCGTCCGAAGCCCGCACCGACCTCGATGAGCCGGTCGCCGGTCCGAGGGAGGAGCGCCTTGAGCGCGATCCGATCGCACCGATCCTCGTACGGCCGGCTCGCCCAGAAGGAATCCCGATAGCGGAGATCGGTATAGGCGGGGTCCGGCGCCGTCCCCGAGGAGGGCGTCGCGCTTGTGTTGGGCATCACGAGCCTGCGTTCCACCGGTCGGCGATGGGATCATCAGCTGCGGAGCCCACGTCGATCACCATGACCAGCTCGCCTCGGTCCTCGCCGGCGTATTCGTAGCCAAGCGATTCGTAGAGACGCCGGGCCGGCTGGTTATCCGCGTGTACGCGAAGCCTGACCTTCTCCGCCCCGTGCGCCCGCGCCACCTCATGGAGGTGCCCCATCATCAGTCGTCCGAACCCCCGACGGTGCGAGTCGGTACGTACCGCGATCCCCAAGGACGGGATCTCGAAGCCCTCTTTCCAGCCGCGGAGCATCCCGTAGGCCACCGGCCGGCTGCCGTCGAACAGAAGCACGTAGACATCGCGCCCCTGGAGGTTTGCGATGCGGCGCGCTTCGTTGGCCGTGAACGGGTGGGGTCGGAAGAATGTGTCGTCGATGTCGTCGAACAGGTCGGCCAGAGCATCCGCTTCATGCGGGCTCACCGATCGGAACTCCACGCCGGCCTCCACTGGCATGGACTTCTGGATCGTCGGTCCGAGGCCGGCAATGGTAGCTTGGCGGCGGCGACCGCCTCCATTGAGTGGCTGGCGAGAAGCACTATTCGTGGCCAGACGAGATCGACGTGGTATCTGCGCGGTCGCCGCGTTCTTGGCTAGGGATGGTGGAGCCGATTCGAAGCCGGTCAGCCTCTACCACAGGCGCCCGGTAGCTCGGGAAGTAGTCGGGATCGAGGAGGCCGTCGCCCCTGGTGGCCAACCTACGCGTTTCCAGCAAGTCCCGACAGGCCGGCCGATCGAGGATCCACCGCCCGGTGAAAAACGGGTGCCGTCGTGGCGAGAACCGGCGTTTGAACTCGAAGAGCGAATCCTCATGAGCCCCGCGCCCGCCGCCCAGATGAAACACGGTGTTGCCACGCTTCTTCGCCCACGCGTAGGTGTCGTCAACGAGGACCTTGTACGGCGAGATGTGGGCCAGCGCCTGGTTGGTCGCGACGAGATGTTCCTGGACGATCCCGCCGTATTCCGTGAAGAGACCGGCAGCGCCCACAACGTCGCCCATCCGGGTTACGAGGAGATGCACCTTGCCGTCCACGGCCGCACGGAGGCGACGAAAATCCGCGGCGTCGAAGAAGTAGTAGGCCGCGGCCGCGTTGCGAGCCATCGTCTCGTGATAGAAGTGAGCGAAA
>Ga0187878_1000940_pt1 | contig 30464 bp, 28 predicted proteins | sample June2016WEW_17_1_FD_132979 | JGI IMG/M metagenome (GOLD analysis project Ga0187878, IMG submission 132979) | Peatland microbial communities from SPRUCE experiment site at the Marcell Experimental Forest, Minnesota, USA - June2016WEW_17_150 | ecosystem: Environmental > Terrestrial > Soil >...
AATTCATAGCACGCTTGAATATCCGCAACGCGGAAATTCATAAAGCTGTTGATGTGATTCGGGTCGGGGACGCTGAGCGTTACCGTCGGCTTATCCGGGGTCGGCCCGCCCCCAACGTTCAGAATCATCCAGATATTCGCAAGCTGAAGGTACGCAGGCGCGTTGCCGTCACCCAGGCTCAGAATGCGAGCGCCGAAGACCTTTTCGTAGTAGCGGGCCGATCGCTCGATGTCGGCGACGGTGAGAAACTGCGCGATGCTGATCCCCTCGCGCGGGGGCATCTCATAGCTCTTCTGGTCGATTTGTACCGCGTTCATTGATGGCTCCTTTTGTACGCCGTTCATTGATGGCTCCTTTCGATACGGTGCTCATTACAAATACGGTGTCCCGAGTCCCGCTCCCATTCATAAACAATCGATCGACGCCAGCTAGTGCAGCAGCGATTCCCAATTGGCTGGAACTCTCCCTGCTGGTCCAGGTGATGGTTGATCCTCCGGATGCGAATGTGGCGGAAGCAACTCCACACCCTTGATCATCCCCCGCTTCTCGTAATCGTAGAACCAATCCTCACCCGGCTCGAAGCTGGCAATGATCGGATGCCCGGTTGTCGCCGCATGCTTGGACGCATGCTGGCTCGGAGAACTGTCGCAGCAACCGATGTGCCCACACTTCGCACACCGACGGAGATGAAACCACCAGCCTTTCGGTGACGCCAGGCATTCGACACACCCATCGCCACTCGGCTTTGAAGCGGGGTTGATTCCGCGCTGGTCTTTTTTCATTTCCAATTTTCCTTCCATTCCTGCAAGCGAGCTTGGCTTCGAGCGGGTCCCATCCGCAACGTCCGGGAGTTCGGAACCGCGCCGAGCGCCGACCTAGCGCGCGATTTGACCCAGGTAGTATCCGAGCCGATTTTCGACATCCCCGGGCTTGTGGAAGCCGCGCTCCATCAGCGCTTTGATTCCATTTTGTGCGGCAGGTCGCCCGAGCGAAGCAATGCACGCATCCCACCCGGCGCCGAGTTCGACATCCGGCGGCAGGCTGGTGTCGACGAGGCGCTTGGTCTGGGCGATCGCCCATTTGTCGAACCTTGCGATCCGCGTCGCGAGCGCCTCTACGAACACATCTAGCTCGGCGTCGGGCAGGGCGCGATTAATGTAACCGTAAGCCTCGGCCTGATCTGCCCTGATGTCTTCCGAGCTCAAGAGCACTTCGAGGGCGCGGTTTCGGCCGATCAGTCTGGGAAGCCGAGCCATGGGGCCGCCGCCGGCGACCATCCCTACGCCCACCTCCCATTGCGAGATGATTGTCTTCTCGCGGCTGGCAAAACTCATGTCGCACGCCAGCGTGATCTCGCTGCCGTTGCCGGTCGCACGGCCGCGGATGAGGGCGATGGACACAACCGGCAAGCGGGTCAGACGCACAAGAAAGTCCGGCCAAGGCGGCAAGCCCGTGGTGCCCTCCGGCAGCGAGGTCAGGTCCTCAATCTTGGCCGTGAAATCCGAGTGATTCAGGAAGTAGTCATCGACCGCGCTGTCGAAGACCACGACCCTGACCTGCTCATCAGCCTCCAAAGCAGCCATGACTTCCTGGAATTGCTTGACCATTACCGGGCCCATGACGTTGATCGGCGGGTTATCGATCGTGACCCGCCAATAGGCGGGCGACCGTCGTGCCAGGCGAATCTGTGCCGGGGCCGCAGGTGCGTTCATCTGTGTGAGTTTGTTAGGGGCGCTCATAGTTGCCATGGGATTTTCCCCCGAGACCATTGAGCCAGAAAAAAATGGGTCGCGCAATTGGACAATGGTATTGCCCATACTTTCGTATCGACCGCAGCGTCTCATGCCTGAGGCATATGGCTTTTCACGCAGCTAGTCCTGAAGGTCGATCAGTGAAGGAAACTTACTTTCCCAACCGATACGAAGGTATCGTCGATACCATTGTCCAATTGTCTTACTCCCTTCACTCTGGTTTAATCGCAGCCGTTCGAGATACACGTTGATCGGGCTTGCAAAACTTTCTTGTGAAGGGAAATACAAATGTCCGAATTTGTGACGAAATCTGTGGCCCAAGAACAACAAGAACAGAGGATAGAAACACGCACAGCCGTGAAACGTATCGGCGGCTTTACCATCGTTGCGACAGCCGTGGCAGTGCTCGCCGTCCTCGGCGTCGTGGTCCTTTACGCGCAGAGCCAAGACAAGGACAAGTACTCGCTGGTTTCGCCGGGCGGAATTGCGTTCTCCGACTTCAGGGGATACGAGGACTGGGCTGACGTCTCCTCCGCCCGAACCACCGAAATACTCAAGGTGATCGTCGCGAATCCCACGATGATCAACGCGTATAAAGCCGGCGTCCCCGGTAACGGCCAGCCTTTCCCGGAGGGGTCCATGATCGTCAAGCTCCAGTGGAAGTTGAAGAAGAGCGCGGAGGCCCCTTTCGCCGTGGAAGTGCCGGACGTCTTTTCCCAGGCTTTCGTGATGGAAAAGGACAGCAAGAGATTTTCGAAAAGCGGCGGGTGGGGATACGCGGTGTTCAACTACGATGCCGCATCGGACAAGTTCACCCCCGATGCCAAAAGTCCGTCGGACTGCGGATACGCGTGCCATACGCCAGTGAAGGCGAAGGACTACATCTTCCACCCGTACCAGAAGCGTTGAACCGCTGCGTGCTTCGAAATCAAGTGCCCGGCGCGGCGCCGCCGAGTGACACCATGAAGCATGCAGCCCCGACGTTCTCTCTGTCTAATCGGGAATGTGTACCACGCCCAAATTACGAGGAACGTTATATGCCAAATGAGACAACAGCAGTGATGACGGGAGCACGACAAAGGGCGGTTGCAGCGCATCAGCCAGGCCAAGACGTTTTCAAATCGGTCCTGTCCGAAGACGTCAACTGGAAGCCCTTCGCGGCGTTCCGACCTTCGGTCCGCCTGGCCGTCATCGTGGGTCAGCCCTCGGAGACCGGCCCCTACACGATCAGGGTCCGAGTGCCCCGTGGCGTTAAGCTGATGCCACACCGACACCCGGAGGATCGTGTCTATACAGTGATCTCCGGCGTTTTCTACATGGGCCTGGGCGAGCAGTTCAATCCGGAAAAGCTGGAGGCGTATCCGCCCGGAAGCGTCATCGTTCTGCCGGGCAATACGTCTCATTTTCACTGGGCGAAATCCAGTGAGTACATAACGCAAGTGACCGCGATCGGGCCGCTTGGGCTTGAATACATCAGTGCGAACGACGATCCGAGAAACCACAACTCCTAGGAGGCATTTGCGTGCTTTCCGCGACGCAGGATAGGTAGAGGCCCGACTATGGTAAATACAGTGCTACTAGCCTTCGAGTTGCTGTTTGGTTGCTGGCACCGCAATCTCAGCCGGCCGTTTAGGCTATCAGGATGGAAGTATGAGGTGTGTCTTAACTGCGGAAAGAAGCTCGCTTAGGATCCGCGCTGACATTGGGTGCGTCGTCGCACGACGAAAAACTCCTGGTCGCAGCGAGGTCGACTTCGCTGATAAACTTTTGTCCGCGATGCGCTATCAGTTTGGCGGGCACTTGGAGAAATCCGACGGCAATTCCGAGGCAGCCTGACCGACCCAGAGTCGACGCCCATGAAGCCCGATCCGACGAACACACCCGAAGTAGCAGGCAGGTCGCCTGCCCTCGCACAGGCAGTAGCCGCGCCGCTCACTCGCGCCGCGATCTTCCTGGTCGCAACGCTCAATCCGGGCTCTGAGAATCGCGCCACTCTGCTCTCCTTCTGCGGAGACCTCGCCGCGTTAGTGCGTGCCGTGGAATTTCGCGATCTAGAAGGGGGTCTTTCCAGTGTCGTGGGTTTTGGCTCCGACGCGTGGGACCACCTCTTTGGGCAGCCACGGCCGGCAGAACTGCACGTCTTCCGCGAAATTCGCTCCGGAGCGAGGCATGCAGTCTCGACGCCAGGCGACTTGCTGTTCCACATCCGCGCCAAGCGCATGGATTTATGCTTCGAGCTGGCCACTCAGATTATGGCGCGTCTGGGAAATGCCGTTTCGCCAGTGGATGAGGTGCACGGCTTTCGTTACTTCGACGAGCGCGATCTCTTAGGGTTCGTCGATGGCACGGAGAATCCCCGCGGCGCCGCCGTAGCCGATGCCGTGCTCGTCGGCGACGAAGACACCGAGTTTGACGGCGGCAGCTACGTTATCGTTCAGAAATATCTCCACGATCTTGGCGCATGGAATGCGCTCACCACCGAAGCGCAGGAACGCATCATCGGCCGCACCAAGCTTTCCGATATCGAATTGGACGATTCGGTCAAGCCAACCTCAGCACACAACGCGCTCACCACAATCGTCGAGGACGGCAAAGAGGTCAAGATCCTGCGCGACAATATGCCTTTCGGCCGACCCGCGCATGGTGAGTTTGGCACCTATTTCATCGGCTACAGCCGTTCGCCCCGCACTATCGAACAGATGATCGAGAACATGTTCATCGGGCGCCCTCCCGGCAACTACGACCGGCTGCTGGACTTCAGCCGCGCCGTGACCGGAAACTTGTTCTTTGTGCCGTCGGCGACATTTCTGGAGAACGTGACCGAAGGCCAAACCCAGCCTGCGGTTGCGGAATCCCCTGCGGCGCCTGCGGCTGTCGAACCTTCTCCATCCATCCCATCGGTGCGCGAGGGTTCGCTCCGCATCGGGTCTCTCAAAGGAGACGTACCACATGAATAATCTCCATCGTGAACTTGCCCCCATTTCCGATTCGGCATGGGCTCAAATCGAAGAGGAAACATCACGGACGCTCAAGCGCTATCTCGCCGGACGCCGCGTCGTCGACCTAAAAGGACCAGCCGGCACTGCGCTTTCTGCGATCGGCACCGGCCACCTGAGGACAATCGCCGCACCGGCGAAAGGCATCGTCGCGAGCCAGCGAGAGGTGAAGGCGCTAGTCGAGCTACGTGTTCCGTTCGAACTGGATCGCAAAAGTATCGACGATGTTGATCGGGGCGCGAACGACTCCGACTGGCAACCGGCCAAGGACGCTGCGCGGCAGATCGCCTTTGCCGAGGACGCCGCCATATTCGAAGGATATGCCGCCGCCGGCATTGGAGGCATCCGCCAGGGCAGCAGCAATCCCATCAAGACGCTTCCTGCCGACGTTCGCGAGTACCCCGATGCCATCGCTCAAAGCTTGAGTCGGTTGCGTCTCGTCGGGGTCAATGGCCCCTACTCGGTGCTCCTCGGCGCCGACGCCTACACCGCACTCGCCGAAACTAGCGACCACGGATACCCTGTGTTGGAGCACGTCAAGCGGTTGGTCAAAGATCAAATCATCTGGGCGCCCGCCATCGCCGGCGCCTTCGTGCTAACCACTCGTGGTGGTGATTTCGAACTACACATCGGGCAGGACGTCTCCATCGGCTACCTCAACCACAACGATGCCGCGGTCCGTCTGTACCTACAGGAGACATTCACTTTCCTTCTGCTCACGACCGAGGCCGCTGTCGCTCTGGTGCCTCCCGTGAAGGCGCAGAAGACTTGACGCTTTACTCCCTTTACCTCTGGCTTGATCGCAATCGTTCGAGATGCACGTTGATCTAGCTTAGAAACTCTTTTTTGTGAAGGAGAACACACTATGAGCAAGCACCTCGAATCGCTGTACCAGAATCTTCTCAACGGCAAGCTACCCCATAACCTAAGTTGGAGCGAGACTGTCGAACTGGTCGAGCATCTGGGCGAGGTTCAACCGCATGGAGGCGATGAATTTGTGTTCCGCGTCGGCAGCCAACGCGTCTTTTTCAAGAGGCCGCAGACACACGATCTTGGTTTGGAGGAAGTTTCTCGGCTGCGTAAACTTTTGAAGGAAGCCGGGCCTCGTTCACACGCAGAAGGACCGGCCCAGCCCAGCCGGATGATTGTCGTCATCGACCACCACGCCGCCCATGTTTACCAGGATTTCGGTGGAAGTCGTCCAGCAGACGAACACAAGGTGCAACCTTACCTCCTTACAATTTCCATCATCATCTGATTCATCGAAAGGAAGCGCACTACCGGGGCGAGCGCGTACCCGAGGAGGATTCGTTTTGTGAGGAGATCGCGAAAGATATCACTCCGGCAAATGAGATCGTCCTTATCGGTCACGCCACTGGAAAAAGCAACGCCGCCGACTTCTTGAAACAATACTTGAAGGCCCATCATCCCGACATTTCTCGACGGGTCATCGCTACCGATAGCGCAGACCTCTCAGCCGTGACCGAGACGCAGATTGAGGCTCTAGCAAAGCGACATATGATCCCAGTCGTCTAACGGTGTCGTTCGTAACCGCAATTAATTATCGGTTCCTGCGCTGCTGTGGTTTAGGGCCGCGAGGGCGATGTCAAGGTGGTCTCGCAAGATCGGCTTGGTGACAGTGCGACGGAGGCACTATCCGCGTAACTGACTGAAGTAGATGAAGATATTACTTGGATGGGATGCCAGGGCAGCGTTCTAACCAACTGAACTACGTCCCCAGCTTGTTTCCATCGGGTTAGCGGTAAACCCTTGATTTCTTGTCTTTTCCTACTATCCGTGGAGTCGCCTGCTTCCACCACTTCCACCCCGTATAACCGAATTCCGGGGGTTAATGGACAGGAAATGGACAAGAAGCCAACGCCCCAAATCCTGTTGCACGACCCTACGACCCAGCGCATCTGTCCATGCACTGTGTGCAAATTGTAACAGACCCTCTCTTGATCCGTCAGGCTCAGTCGCCCGCACCCAAGACTGAGGCCCACACCAATTGGTTTTGTCACGGTCGATTTGAGATTTCCGACAAGCGTCTCCCGCTGCGCGCGGGCTCTCAAGCATTCTTGTGACACTGGACGTCGCGACCTGCTCGACACCTATTCTGAAGTGTGCCTGCGGCGCGTCTGGAAAGTGCAACGGTTCTCGTGGTGGATGACTTCCATGCTGCATCGCTTTCCGGATGAGAATCCTTCGATCATCGCCGCCAACTTGCCGAACTGGATTACGTGACAAGCTCTAGAGCGGCTGCCAAGACCCTCGCGGCGAATTACGTCGGTCTCCCGCTCGAATAAACCTGTGAATCTTCCGGCTACACGCGCACCGCACGCTCAGTCACCACCGAACGGACCGCATGGGCGATCTTCTCTTCATTCGGCAACAGGTAGCTTTCGAGGGGCTCGCTGTAGGGCACCGGTGCATCAAGCGCTGTCACCAGGATTACCGGCGCGCGTAAATACTCAAAACCCTTTTCCGCCACCTCCGCGGCGATCACCGCTGCGGCCGACGAATGGCGCGGGGCCTGATCGACCAACACAAGCCTCCCCGTTTTCTTCACGGACTTGATGATGGTATCCACATCGAGGGGCGCTAACGTTCGGGGATCGATGACTTCAGCGCTGATCCCTTCATGCTCAAGTTGCTCCGCTGCAGCCAAAGATTTCTTGACCATCCAGCCGGTGGCGACAATGGTTACATCGCTACCAGCACGCTTGATGTCGGCGACACCCAAGGGCACCACGTACTCGCCCTCCGGCACATATCCGGTGTCGAGCGTTAGCATGTAGTGGTGGAGATACACGACCGGGTTGTTGTCGCGAATCGCCGCCGCCATCAGTCCCTTCGCGTCGGCTGGGGTGGAAGGAAGCGCCACTTTCAGGCCGGGGATGCCCATCATGGTGTGATAGAGGCAATTGGAGTGCTGTCCAGCCCAGCCCGCGGCGAATCCGTAGCCGGCTTTCAGAACGAGGGGAACTTTCACCTGGCCTCCCGACATGTATCGCAAGCGGGGAGCCTCGTTTAGCACCTGGTCCATCGCTACCAGCATGAACTCGCTCATCCAGAGCTCAACGATGGGACGCAATCCCGTGATGGCAGCACCGACGGCGATGCCAATCTCAGCGGTTTCGGAGATGGGGGCAATGCGGACGCGGTTTCTGCCGAACATCTTCAGCATAGGGTCGCGGTCGGTCATGGCCATGTTCTGACCGTAGAAAACTACGTCCGCATCCCGCTGCATTTCTTCGATAATGGCGACGGCCATTGCTTCTCCGTACATCATTTCCTTAGCCATCGGACCTCCTAGGCGTAAACGTAGTTGGTGGCTTCTTCAGGATCTGGATGTGGACTGGCGAGTGCAAACTGGACGGCATCGTCCATTTCGGCACGCGCATCGGCCTCAAGGCTTTGGAGTTGTTTCTCCGCGAAAATGCCCTGGGTCAGCAACTGTGCACGGAAGCGTGGAATTGGATCCCTCTCTTTGGCCGCTCGGTATTCCGCTTTGTCTCCATAAACTCCAATGGCTTCGTGTTCGGGAAACTGCGTAGGCGCGGGAGGCACAGTGATGGCATTGCCGTGCGCACTGAGCCGGTAGAACTTCGACTCAATCAGACTCGGGCCTTGTCCAGCACGGGCCCGTTCCGCAGCCTTAGCGACCACACCGTAGACCAGGAGCGGATCCGTACCATCAACGGTGGCGCCCGGAATGCTGAATGCCGCGGCTTTCTGGGAAAGCGGATCGCCAGCCTGCGCGTTGGCATCTTCCAGGCTGACGTGCGTGTAAGCCTGGTATTCATTGTTCTCCAGGATGAACACAATGGGCAGTTTCCAGACTGCTGCCATATTGAGTGTTTCGAAAAACGCTCCTTGTTTGCTCGATCCGTCTCCGAAGAAGCAATAGACGATCTGTCCGGTGTTCTTCACCTGAGCCGTCAAAGCCGCACCCGCAGCATGGGCAATACTTTGACCGACCATCGCCGAAGTGCCGGGAAAGCAATGTTCGGGATCAGCAAGATGCATGGAGCCTCCAAAACCCTTGCACAGCCCGTCTTTGCGGCCGTAGAGTTCAGCCATCATTTTTCTGGGTAACGTGCCGAGCACAAGCGGGTGAGCATGACATCGATAGGTGGGCATTGCCAAGTCAGTGGGGTTGCGGGTGGCGAGCGCTCCCACAGTCGAGGCTTCCGCCCCGTCGGCAAGATGAGTGTGTCCGCGCATGACTCCGGGATGTTCGAGGAAGGTTCGCTTGACGCGCTCTTCGAATTCGCGAATCCGCGTCATCTGGGTGTAGATCCAGATCAACTGGTCTTTCCCGATGACGTTTTGGTTCGACATAACATCACTCCTTTCCCGCCGGGACTAGGTCATCCGGCTGGCCGATATGACACAAAGGCCCGCCCACTGGCACCTGGACGCTTTCTCCGGCAACAATTTTGAGCAGGACGCCAGCAATCGGAGACTCCAGTTCGTAGCTCACCTTCTCCGTTTCCAACTCCACGACCGCTTCGCCCACCTTCACAATGTCTCCCTCGTGCTTGAGCCAGCGCAACACGCTGGCTTTCGTCGTAGGGATTCCGCCCGTCTTTGGAACCTTCAACGTCGTAAGAATGACAACGCCTCCGTGCTTTGGCCAAGGTTGTTGGTGCATCAATGGACTTCGCCTTCGACTGCTGCCCAGTAAGGCTTACGCATCGCTTTGCGGTCGAACTTGCCGGCCGGAGTCTTGGGAATTTCCGGCACGAATTCTACTGACTTGGGAGACTTCACGCCGCCCAGTTTTGCCTTGCAGTGAGCGATGATCTGACCCTCGGTGAGCGATTCACCATTCTTCAGGTCGTCTTTCAGAACAACGAGGGCCTTAACCGCTTCTCCCCACTTGTCGTCGGGCACGCCGATGACAGCGCACTCCTGGACTTGCGGCAGCGCCATAATGCCCGCCTCGACCTCCGCGCAGTAGACATTGAACCCGCCGCTGATGATCATGTCTTTCCTACGGTCCACAATGTAGACATATCCGTGTTCATCGGCGTATCCGACGTCGCCGGTGTGATGCCAGCCGTGGCTTCGAATTTCGGCCGTGGCTTGCGGCAGGTTATGGTAGCCCGCCGTGACGAGCGTGCCGCGGGCCACTATTTCCCCGACTTGGTGGGGAGCAAGGATGCGGCCAGAATCGTCCATAATCGCGACGCGAACCGAGGCCGTTGGCCTCCCGCAACTGCGCAAACGTTCCGGATGATCGCCAGCTGCGGCCGCGGCCACGGTGCTAGCATCGAGCCAGGTAAGAAGCATGGGCGCTTCCGTTTGCCCGTAGGACTGGCACATACAGGGACCGAACACTTCCACGCCCTTTTTGAGTTTGTCGGGCGATACGGGAGAACCTGCCAGCAGAAAAACTCGCAGACTGGAGTAATTGAACTTACTCACGTCCGGATGAGCGAGCAGTGCGTAGAAGGCGGTAGGAGGAAGAAAGAGGTGCGTCGCGCGATACTGTTGTATCGCCGACAACACCTGCGACGCGTCGAATCCGGGCAATACGACGTTAGTCCCGCCCAGAGCGAACATGGTGAAGGCGACAACACCGGCGGCATGCGAGAGCGGCGCCGTGCAGAGGCAGACAGGATCGGCGGTATCGCCTTTCCAGTAGTGGATCGCCATCTCGGTCATCGAGCCCCAGGCCAGGTTGGTGACGCGGACGCCACGCGCCGGGCCGGTCGTCCCGCCAGTCGGAACAAGGCCCATCATCTGATCAAGATTTCCGTGGGCATCGGTCCAGGCGAGATGGTCGTCATCATCATTCCATGAGTTTCCCAGTTCCATGAAGCGTTCGAGCGAGGAGTGTTCGCCATCCGGGCCGTCGATACAAATCAGATGCTGCAGCGAGGGAACGCGTTTGCGAATCTCTACGACCTGCTCGTGAAAACGGCTGTGATAGAAAAGCCAAGCCGTCTCGGAATAGTTCAGAAATTCCACGTTGGCGTCGGCGGCATTGCGAAAGTTGATGGGGACCCAGGCAGCCCCGGCGCGCAGGATGCCCAACATGCAGAACAAAACCGCCGCATGATTGTGGGAGTAGATGGCAGCACGCTGTTCCCGCTCGACGCCGAAGGCCCACATCCCGCGGGCGATGCGCTCGCTGAAGGCGCGTGCTTCACCGTAGGAATATCGGGCGTCCCCGTCGAGGATCGCGATCCGGTCGGCGTAGAGATCCGCGCTCTTATCGAAATAGTCGATGGCTCGCATCGTTGACTGCGACTGCATGGCGCAGTCTGGCACGGTTAATCAATTAAGACGACAGCTTCGCTTTGGAGAGTCCATGTGCTTCTAAAACGCCAAGGATTTCGCGATGGCCAAAGGCTTCCGCCGCTGACGCGAAACCCACCTTGCGCGGAGTGGAATGCACCAGATTGTGGGCCGCGAAGGCCTGAATGAGTGCGGTCTGGCGATAGCAACATGTACCAAATACCACACACTGCACGGAGTCTGTGCTTCCACGGCCAGAGATCACATCAATGGTGCGATGCTCCCGCGGGTTCTCCCGCGGCGGAGTTCCACCCGTCACAGCATTCGCCATCTCAGCGAGCTTTCGTTCCTGTTCAGCCGGGGGAAGTGGACGGATCTGCTCCTCGAACAGCTTCTCCGTCGCCGCCACGCCATCCATAATCTGGCGGTCGAGCAGTCCGCCAAAGGCTCGCAGGTTGGCCACCTGCGGATGATTCTTGTACCAGACCGGATGCGGGAAACCTCCCCAGGCCAGAGCGAGCTGAGTTTGGATGCTTCCGGGTACGACGACGTCATAGCGGGTGGCGCGCGGCCAGGGCTTGTACGTGTTCTGCTCCAGGTAGTAAGCGTCGGTTTGAATGACGGCGAAGATCGTCTGGGTAGAGCCGAAAGTCGGATTGCCCTTGAACATAGTCAGCACTTCCAAGGTGTCAATGCCGCGGTGGCCCTCCAGGCACATCCGAATCGCGGCGTCGCTCACTGCGGACATAAACGCAGTGGCGGGAGCGGCGAGCAAACCGCGTTGGGCAAACTTGCAGCCCCATTTGCCTGCCACTTCGCGGAGCCAGGCTTGTTCCCCGCCAATATCCAGATAATGGCAGCCGGCATTGAGCGCCGCTTCGATCACGCCGGGGCCATTGTAGATAAAAGGGCCGGCTGTGTTGCAGATCACCTTCGCGCCGGCAAAGACTTGAGTAAGTTCTTCGACCGAACCTTTTGTCTCAACCACCTCGTAGTTAGCAGATTCGATGCCGGGCACCTGCTTCATCACATCTTCAAGCCGCGCGCGGTTGCGGCCGGCGGCGATGAACGGCAGATTGTATTCACGAAGAAATTCCGCGATCAAGCGGCCAGAAAAACCATTGGCGCCGTAGATCACGACCGGCCTTTTGTCGCTCATTCGGAGGCCTCGCGCTGGAATCGTCCCGACAATCGATGCCGAATGAGGGCTTCCAAGTCGGCGCCCAATCCGGTATCCTTTCGGGACCGAGGGTTAATTCTAGGCAAAAGTATCTTTTTGGCTAGTAGGCACGTTTCGGTAACCTGATACCCAGTGGAGACTACCTGTGGATCACTCCAATTGCCCTGTGAAGTTGACGGCTTCCATCATTGGCGGGAAGTGGAAACCGACGCTCTTGTTCCATCTCGAAGGCCGCACCCGGCGGTTCTGCGAACTGCAAAGGCTCATCCCTGGGCTAACCAAGAAGATGCTGACCCAGCACCTGAGGGAATTGGAGCGCGACGGAATCGTTCACCGGAAAGTGTATGCCGAGGTACCGCCGCGCGTGGAGTACTCGCTCACCCGCCATGGAGAAAGCCTAAAACCGATTCTGAAGCTAATGTCGGCGTGGGGAACCAGGCATCGGTCACGATATGGTTTGACTACCGTGCGCCCGCAAAAGTCCGATGCGCCTTGCACCCCGATCGAGGCGACAGTACCGGAGGTGCCGGCGAATTCGCACCTGCCGCGCCTAGTTGTCGCAGGTCAGGAAATTCGCGATAGCAAAGCGCCATCATGAGTTCCAGCTCCAAAGGTCTGCTTTCGCATTACGACGGCGTCTTCCTGCTCGACGGCGTGCGCACTCCATTCGTGGAGTACAACACGGCTCTTGGACTGGTGTCTCCCACCGACCTTGGGATCAAAGCGGCCCGAGAGGTCTTCCGGCGAAGCAGTGTGCCCCCCACCGACGTAGACATCGTGGTGGCCGGAAATATGGCCCAAGCCTCCTTCGATGCTTATGTGCTGCCCAGGCACATCGCGCTTTATTCTGGTGTGCCCGTCGAGGTGCCCGCACATCTGGTGCAACGTGTGTGCGGCACCGGCATCGAGGCCATTCTTCAGGCGGCGGACAATATCAAGCTAAAGAAAGCCAATTTGGCCCTCGTGGTCGGGACGGAGTCCATGTCGCGCAACCCGATCGCCGCTTACACTCACCGCGGCGGATTCCGCATGGGAGAGGTGGAGTTCAAGGATTTCCTGTGGGAGGCGCTCCTCGACCCGTGTCCGAATGAAACCATGGGTGGAACGGCTGAGAAATTGGCGAAACAGTATGGGGTCACTCGCGCAGACGTTGACCAATTCGCCGCCGAGAGTTTCGCCCGCGCCATTGCGGCACAAAAGAGCTGCTTTCTGAGCGGCGAGATCACAGCGCTGACGAGTGAGGTCTTTGAGTTTCCCGGATATTCACCGCGGGGAATCAGGCTGCCACGGGGAGTAGAGAAGTTGAGTGAGGACACTCACATCCGGCCATCGCCTTGGGAAGTTCTTTCCAAGCTGAAACCGGCATTTGGCGGAGTGCAAACGGGGGGGAACAGCTCTGGAATCGTGGACGGTGCGGCAGCGGCCCTAGTGGTTTCCAGCGAATACCTAAAGCAGCCCAAGAAAAACCCCCTGGCGAGAGTGGTAGCCGGCGCCGTGGTTGGCGTGCGCCCAGAGATCATGGGCATCGGACCGGTGCCGGCAATTCAAACCTTGCTGGACGTTGCCGGACTGAGCCTGGGGCAGATCGATCGCTTCGAAATCAATGAGGCTTTCGGCGCACAAGTTCTCGCCTGCCAGCACGAGCTTGGCCTGGACCGAAGTAAACTCAACGTCAACGGAGGCGCGATCGCCATCGGACATCCGCTCGGAGCCACTGGAGTCCGACTGGCGGTGACGCTAGCGCGCGAGTTGAAGCGCTCGAACGCGCGTTACGGCGTTGCCTCGGCCTGTATCGGAGGCGGACAAGGCATTGCCTTGCTGGTCGAGAATATTTCAGCTGCCAACTAGCAACAGCGTTTGAAAGCCTATCAAGATTGAGCGGCCGGAGCGATTCCGGCTGGTCGGGGAGACAAAGTAGAGTAAATCCCGCCCAGGAATACATCTCCGATTTCCCGGGCCAGGACGGTTGCGTCGCCGTCGACATGCGGGTTGTACCATGTGTAGATCCAGTTCATCATTCCGAACAGCGACAGGACCGCCACGCGGGAGTTGAACTGCAAGTCCTTGGCAGCCTTTAGCGCATCGACCAAGTCCGCGCAACAGTGATAATACTGCCGCTTGAGGCTGGCGATGTCCGCTCCAAACTCTTCTTTGAGTGCATCGTCTTCGTGCGAGAGCACCCTCATCGATTTTGGATTGGCGAGAAAGTATTCGAGATGCGCGAGAATAAAAACCCGAATGCGTTGCTCGGGATCGCTCTCGTCTCTTAGACGTTCGCGAACCAGGTCCATAACAGAGAGAAAGAGATGCCGCTGGATGACGTAGAGCAGTTTCTCCTTGGACTCGAAGTAGTAGTAAAGACCAGCCAAGGACATCCCGCTCGCTCGGGACAGGTCGCGAATGGAAGCGCCCTCGTACCCTTTTTCGTAGAAAATCGCAGTCGCATGTTCTAGGATTTTCGCGAGTTGGCGGTCGTAGCGGCTGTCGGAAACGGGAGTGGCGGAATCTGGAGTCGGTGAAGTTGGGCTCATATGTGCTTCGAGCGAACCTCGGTTATTACTGCGGTCCATCTTACGCATTGTCATCCTTGATTAATTATTCTATGGCAAGAATCTGTAACCGCGGCTTTCAGGAGTCGTGGCTCTCGGGCGCGCTGAAACCCAATCCATAAGGATCCGCATGCAAGGAACTATGATGCACTATTCGCTGACGCTCTCACACAGCCTGGAGCGTGCGGGCAAGTTCTTTCCGAATGCCGAGATTGTTTCTCGGCGGCCTGATCATACGCTCCACCGTTACTCCTATGCGGACCTGTACCGGCGAGCGCGTGCACTTGCGGAGGCCTTGCAGGGAGCTGGTCTAAAGCGCGGCGATCGCGTGGCAACTCTGATGTGGAACCATCACGCGCATCTCGAAGCCTACTTTGGCATCCCAATCGCCGGTGGTGTGTTGCACACGCTGAACCTGCGTCTGGCGCCGTCAGAGATCGCCTACATCGCCAATCACGCGCAGGACCGCTTCCTGATTGTCGACGACGTTCTGCTCCCACTGTACGCAAGGATTAAAGATTTAGTCCATTTTGAACGCGTGATCGTAGTTGGGTGGTCGGGCCGAACCACGGCCTCAGGGCTCGAGGACTATGAGGAGTTCCTGAACACGGCCTCTGGTAGTTTCCGTTATCCCGATCTCGACGAAAACGAAGCTGCCTGCATGTGCTACACATCGGGTACGACTGGAGTTCCTAAAGGAGTCGTGTACACGCACCGGTCCGTGATGCTGCACTCGTTTCTTCTCACGACGGTGGACAACTTCGGTATCTGTAACGCCGACACCGTGTTGCCAATTGTTTCCATGTTTCACGTCAACGGCTGGGGACTTTCGTACGCCGCAACGCTGGTGGGATCGAAACAAGTTCTGCCCGGTCCGCATCTCAAAGCGGAAAGCCTGCTGGACTTGTGTGAAAAGGAAACTGTCACCGTTGCCGCGGGCGTACCAACGGTCTGGCACAGCATTCTGGAGTGCCTGGACCAGAATCCTGGCAGTTGGAACCTGCCGCCCATGCGAGTTCTCGTAGGCGGCGCGGCCCCCTCGCTCGCGCTGGTTCAGAGACTGCGACGGCATGGATGGAGTCTCGAACAGGGTTGGGGACTGACCGAGAGCAGTCCGCAAGCAACGACGAGCCAAATCAAAGCACACATGAAGAATTGGACCGAGGAAGAGAAATGCGAAATCAAAGCGCAGGCCGGAATCCCAGTTCCGTTCGTTGAGAGGAGAGTCATGAACGCAGATGGCGAAGTTCCATGGGACGGAGAAACCATGGGAGAGGTGCAACTGCGCGGGCCCTGGGTGGCGGCCAGCTATTACAACCTGCCGGCGGAGAACGACAAGTGGACGCCAGACGGATGGTTTCGCACCAGCGACGTGGGAACGATTAATGACGAAGGCTATCTGCGAATCGTGGACCGCACAAAGGACCTGATTAAGTCCGGCGGCGAGTGGATAAGTTCTGTCGACCTGGAAAACGCTCTGCTCGCGCATCCGAAGATTCGCGAAGCAGCGGTGATCGCGGTTGCCCATCCGAAGTGGCAGGAGCGGCCTGTGGCCGTGATCGTGGCGAACGAGGGAGCACGTTTGTCTGCGCAAGCTCTGCGCGATTTCCTGTCGCCGAAGTTCGCAAAATGGCAGTTGCCAGATGCGTTTGTGTTTGTGGAGGAGCTGCCGCATACGTCTACGGGGAAACTGTTGAAGGCAGAACTGAGGCGCCGCTTTCAGGATTGGAAGTGGGAAGGCTAGGAGCAGCCGATTGAGCGACGGGCACAGCTCGGCGCAGATTTTCCCGCGGCCGTTGAATAGCTGATGCCAGGACCTACTTCACCTGCAGCGACTCTATATATCGGTTAAGGTTCGCAATGCGTTCGGTCACGATTCCCTCGTTACCCTGACTCATGCTCCAGAACACCCGGCCCCACACCGGCATTTCCTGGTCGCCGTGTGGCACCAGATTGGTTTGTCCGCGCAGAATGCTTGTCACCTTGTCCGCAGGATACTTGCCCCCATTGAGCTTAGCCAAAACGGTCAAATCGGCGGGGACTGCTTTGAGCCCGGGCGCGGCCGGACCATCCCCTTTGGCGTCCTTACCGTGGCAGGCGGCGCAATAGCTTACGAACATTTCCTTGCCGGACGCTGGAGAAGTTTGCGGCGCCGCTTGATGCTTGACTTCAGGTTTTGCTTCCTGTGCGGTGGCAATCGTCACACTCGCCAAGACCAGAGTTACACAGCAAGCGAAATAGCGTAAACCCATGAATTCCTCCTGTAGTTCCCGCGAGCTGTGCCTCCCTGTGGCGTCCTCGCGTAACCATGCTTGAGATAGAAAACGACGACGCCAGCCGCTCAGGATCAAACAGCCAGCGTCGCTGGATGCCCCTTAGAACGAAAATTTCACCGAGAACTGCAACTGGCGCGGATTGAGCATAGTTCTTGGCTGCCCGAACGTAGCATTCGGAGAGTTCGGAACCGTGACCGGCAACAGTCCTAAGGCGAGCCAGGCTGGTGGCGCAGCCGCTGCCTGCTCGGTGGCGCAAGACACTGACGCATCGCCGCCTTGAATCGCCCGCGTCGTCGCGTCGTTATAGTGCTTCGGAACAGCCCCGCAGAAAGCAGGCGAGCCGTAGATGTAATTCACTTCATCTACATTCTGCCGGTTGAACACGTTGAATGCATCTACAGTTAAATCGAGCCTCAAGTGTTCATGAAACTGGAAATAACGCGACAAGCGCAGATCAAAGGAATACAGTGGATCGCCAATGTAGGTGTTCCGGCCGATCATAGTGTCGCAATTCGACACGTTGGTGCAGACACCGCCCAGTCCGCCAACGCGATCCGTGCTCAGGCCCGCCACGTCCCCAAGAACGTTTTGCCCGGCGAACAGCGTGAAGGGCCGACCAGACTGCAGGGTGATAATGCTGCTGAATTCGAAGTTCCGCGCAAAACTATCCTGGGGTCCATCGGCGGTGAAGTTCGCCACTACGTGATGGCGAACGTCCTGGTTCGAGTTGCCACGCTCCGAAGCGTAGTTGAATTGGTTGGGCGGTAGATTAATGAAGGTGGTGAAATTGCCGTTGTCAATGGTGTGAGAGTAGGTGTAGTTGGCGGTCAGGTTGAACAACCTGCCGATACGCTCAACTGCCGTAAGCGTCAGGCCGTGGTAGACGGCGTTGGCCACGTCGTTGTTGTAGTCGAGAAGGCCGCCACTCAGCGTCGCTGGAGCGCCGGCGGAGGGTACACCGAACTCCAACCCAGAGGGATTGACGGGCAGCTGAGGATTAGGGGGTGCAAAGGCCGGGGGAATCGGGCTCGCTGGACCCAGCCAATCGAAAAACGGGCCCAAGCCCAAGGGCCCAAGAATGGGTGTTCCGCTGCACGGGGTGAGAGAGCCGCTCGGATCGAGCAGCCCTTGAGCATAGTAAGGATTGGAGGGCTTGGCCGTCCCATAAGGACAGGGCACGTTGATATTGTTGCCCCGTACGAGTTTGTGCGCCCCCACGAACAGATATCCCACCTGCAGCGAGAGTCCTCCGCCTAATTGGCGATCAATCTCGAGGCTGGCCTGTTCGGCATAAGGAAGTCGCGCGTTACGCTGGATGCCACCGGAACCAACACCGCAGGCCCCGCTCAGCGCGCCGGTTACAGCGTTAGCAGTACAGGGCCCGGTTAAAGACACTGCGGAGTAAGCATTGGGACCATCGCCGAGGATGCCGAGGGCCGTTAGGGCTGCGATGCTTATCGTACCGCCCGGAGCGGTGTTGCAAATCGTATTAGGTATACCTAACACCGCGCAAGGGAGGGAAGGTGTGCCCGGGTAACCCGGATCTGCGGATAGTTGCCAGCCTCCGGTGGCCGCGTTGTTTTGGATCATCGGAACCACCACGCCTTGAGAAAATCCGTTTGCGGCGCAACTGGGGTCTGCGCCCGGAGGATTGCAGAAGTATCCCGGAAGCGCCTTCTGGTTTCCTGTGGTGAAGAAGAACGTGAGGTTATTGCGATCGAAGAAGATTCCGGAGCCGGCGCGAATGACCGTTTTGGCGTCGGGAGAATAGGCGAAGCCTACTCGCGGTTGGAAAGCGCGGTAGTCCTGGTTGATGGTGCTTCCCAGTCCGGTTTCGACATCCCAGCGCAAGCCGTAATTCAAAGTCAGGTGGGGAGTGACTCGCCACTGATCCTCGGCAAAGAATCCCCAGTAGCCGTGGTTCAAGCTGTAAGCGTAGTTGGAATACTGGTTGGTGGGAAATGCGTTCGGCCAGCCACTGCCGAAGCCTCCGCCGGTTGCTGGTAAAGGCTGGTAACCGTTCACGAAACCGGTTCGCGGAACCGCAACTCCCCAATACAGGAAGGCTACGCCATCCGCGGCGGGCGGGAGCGGGCAGTTCTCAGCTCCAGGAACTGTTCCATAAGTGCCCGTGGTCAAAAGGCCGATGGCGTCCGCGAATGCGTACATACAGTCGAGATTCGGAAGCAATACGCGCTCCGGGGTGAACCCAGGATAGTTGTTGTAGCTCCAGACATAGTTCCCGTCGAACCCAAACTTGGCGACATGATTCCCTTTGACCCAAGCGAGCGAATCGGATCCCTGTACCCGGCTCTCGTAGATCGCGTCATAGGTGCCGAAGTTATGCCCGAATTCCAAGTCATTCACAACACTCAGATCGGGTTCGCCAGTCGCCCCGGGAAAATTGTAGTGTCGCCTTGCATATTGGCCTAGGACGGTGTTGACCAGGTTCGGCTTCAGCACCGAGTTCAGCGTTCCCACTACAGATTGATCGCGAATGAAAAGATTGCGCGCGCCGCTCGGAGAACCAACGCCGCCGCCATCTTCCGTATTGCCGATCAGTTCTCCCAAATCGCGCGCATCCTCCACGACGTAGCGCAACGCGAAGCGATTATTCGTGTTGATTTGGTGGTCAAGTTTGGCAAAACCATAATCATTATTGACCGTCTTCAGAACGGACTGGAGATAGGAGAAGGGCGAGCCAGTGCATTGCGCGGGAGGAAGGTTGCAGCCCTCTGGAGACAGGCCCAAGTAAGCTTTAGCCTGATCGATGTTTGTAATGTTGCTGAAAAGGTCAGGAGCGTAAGTGGGAGACTGACCGCTCCTCCTGCCCTCGTAGTTCAGGAAGAAGAACGTTTTGTCCTTGCGGACTGGGCCTCCGAGAGTACCGCCGAACTGGTTTTGCCTCAGGGCATAGGGCAACGGCGCCGGCTGCAGAAGGGAGCGCGCATCGGTGGCGCTGTTCTGCAGGTAGTCGTAAACCGAACCATGGAAATCGTTCCCGCCGGACTTGGTGACGATATTGACGATGCCGCCGAGTGCCCGGCCGTACTCGGCGCCAAAACTGTTGTTGACCACGCGAAATTCTTGCACGGAATCCTGAGGCGGCGTGGCGCGCTGCACACCGCTAACGGAGTTCACGAAGTCGGCGCCGTCTACCGTGATCTCGTTGCTAAACGAGCGCATGCCGCCAAAGGAAATTTGGGTCACCTCGAATTCAGTAAACGTGCTCCCCAACGCGGTCCGGCTCTTGGCAACGCTGGGCGTTAGCAGAGCGAAGTCGGTAAAGAGGCGGCCGCTAATGGGCAAATCTTGGATCTGTTGAGCCTGAATCACTTGGCTGATCTCGGTTCTCGTCGTCTCTACCACCGGAGCTTCGGTAGTCACGGTGACCGTCTCAGAGACCGCCGCCACCTTGAGGGTCACGTTGACCGTGGCGGTTTGACCGACTGACAACTCCACGCCGGTGCGCGTGTATTTCCCGAAGCCCGCGTAGTTCACGGTGAGTTCGTACCGCCCTGGCGGGAGACTGGGCAGCGCATAAAACCCAGCATCGTCCGACACCGCAGTGAAAGTCTGGTTGGTGTCCAGCGAGCGAACAGTGATCGTGGCCTTGGCAACGGGTCGCCCCCCAGCATCCGTCACGGTTCCGTTCAGCAAGGCATAGCTGACCGTGGCCTGGGCTGGCGCATATTGAATAAACGCCAACGCCACAAACAGACCACACAAGCAGGCAGACAGCCGACGTGATTTCATGAGATCTCCTGTCATTCGAGCGAACGTACGTTCGATTCGCACCCCAACGCAACACTTGCTCCGACTGCAGAACGCGGGAGTTTACCCACAACCTACATCAACACTGGAATCCTGCTCCCCACCTCCCGTTCAACACCCAAGGCCATCACCGTCTTCACCATCTTTCCGTGCGGACTCTTTTGCGTTCCGCCGTTTTTCATCAAGCTCTGCGCGCCAATGGGACCGACCGTCCCCACACTTCCTGCGCGGTTTCGGCGACCAGGTGCAGCTTTGCTTGCTGGTCTGCCGCTGTCACGGCGTTGCCTTCCATCGTGGAAGCGAAACCGCACTGCGGACTCAGGGCCAGTCGCTCAAGCTCAACAAAGGCGGAGGCGGCTTCAATCCGCCTCTTCAGTTCGTCCTTGCTTTCCAAGTTGGGTTTCTTAGAACTGACCAGACCGAGCACAACCGTGCGATCTGCTGGCACTTGGCGCAGCGGCTCGAAACCGCCAGAGCGTTCGTCGTCGTACTCCAGCAAGAATCTCTGGAACTTTGTATTGCGAAAAACCTTTGTGATCGGGCCATAGTCGCCGGCGGCGTAAAACTTGCTCTGATTATTTCCGCGGCAAAGGTGCAGGCCGAACGTGATGCCGGGATGATCACCGATCACCGCATTGTCCATTTCGATCGACAAATCCAGCAGCCGGTCGGGATCGTTGCCCCGCTGCCGATAGCCCTCCCGCAGATCGGGATCCAGCAGCGCAGTGTACTGCGGTGAGTCAATCTGAATGTAAGTGCAGCCCAGGCGAATCAACTCGCCAACTTCATCGCGCAGAATGTCGACCAAATCGGCGAGGTAGGCGTCAACCGTCGCATACGCGCCGGTCGATTTTCTGCTGTCGTAGTACGCCGCGGCCTGCTGCGCGCTGATCATGGTGGTTTTGGCCGGGTGCTTCGTGCGCGCACGCACGTAAGTAAATTCTTCAGCGCAAAGAGGCCTTTTGCGGCGCAGCTTGGAAACGACTACCGGACGCGGCAAAACCAACTGTTCGCCCTTTTCGTCCCGGAAAGGAATTGCCCAGCCGCCATATTTGTCGAAACCTTCGACGGCGTCAATCAAGTGTCCGTAAAAAGCGTAGCGGCGCACTTCGCCGTCTGTGATCACTTCCATGCCGGCACGAATCTGCAGGTCGATGCATTCGTCGACGGCCCGGTCTTCCACTTGTTTGAACGCGGCGTCCGTGAGATTTCCGGCCGCGAAGCGATCGCGAGCTTCCTTTAGATACGCAGGACGCAAAAGACTTCCGACTACATCACTACGGTACACAGCCCACCTCCACGAACGGCGCGTCATCGAAACAGCTTGGTCCGATGGCCTCAACCTTCTCGTCGTGGTTCACGAGAGCAACGAAGCGGCATCACTCTAATCCAGTTTGAACCAGACTTACAAGTGGAAACTATGAGCCGGGAAAATGGTATGTTGCTTGATATTTGGTTACTTTTCTGTGCCCTTCGTTGGTTACTTTGAAGTGCCTTTTTCCTAAGCGGCTTTGCTCGGGAGTATGATGGCGCTCCGACCGGCAGCTGCACAGTGAAGCGGGAGTCGACAATGAATCCGAACATCAAAGCTACTGTCGTGGGAAGTTATCCCGTGCCCTCGTGGCTGGTCGGTAATACTTCGCGGCTTGTTCTCCGGGATGCGGTGATGGCCGTGTTGAAGATACAGGAGCTCGCAGGTTTGGACATGGTGACCGACGGTGAACTCATGCGTTTTGATCCGAGCCACCCGGAGACCAATGGAATGGTGGACTATTTCGTTTCGCAAATGGAAGGAATCCGCAGCCATTTTGCGCTCTCCGATTTCGACCGGTTCCTCTCCGATCGCGCCTCGGCGACTCGCTTGCTAACCGCAGGCATGGTGGTCGGGAAAATCGGCGAAGGAACGCTGAATCTACCCCGAGACTACGAGATCGTAGCGCCGCTCACGAAAACGGCGCTGAAGTTTACATGTACTGGACCTCACATGCTGTCGCGCATGGTCACAAACTGCTACTACAAGGATATTTCCGAATTGGCCATGGATCTGGCTGCCGTACTGCGCCGCCAGCTGGAATCAATTGAAGCCGATGCAGTCCAGCTTGATGAAGCCTGTATCGCCGGCTACCCGCAGGATTCATCCTGGGCCGCAGAAGCGATTAACTATGTTCTCGATGGCATCCTGAATGAGCGCGCCGTGCACATCTGCTTCGGCAATTACGGTGGACAGCCGGTGCTGCGCGGCTTCTGGCGGGATCTGGTCCCTTTTCTCAATTCGCTGCATGCCGACCATCTGGTGCTCGAGTTTGCGCGTCGCGGCTATGACGAACTCGATGTCTTCACCGATCTGGATCCGAAAATCGCACTCGGCATCGGCATGATCGACATCAAAGACAACGAAGTGGAAACACCCGAACTCGTGGCCACACGCATCGAGCGGGTGGTGAAGACATTGGGTGCGGAGCGTTTGCGCTATGTCCATCCCGACTGCGGATTTTGGATGCTGCAGCGTAGTGTGGCAGATCGCAAGATGCGCGCGCTGGTCGAGGGAAGGAATCTGTTCGAGGGCAGGGCCTAGAGCGCTGCGATGCCGGGAGTCGAAGTTCAGAACAGGATTATTAGAGATGGCACCAGCGGTGACAGCTACATTCATTGGCGAGGATGAAAAGGCACAGGTTCGCGCCGTTCTGTTCGGTCACCTCGCGGGTGTGGTTCTGGCGCCCACGGTGAAAGCCTTATGGGACCGGCGTGTATTTGATCTCTTCGGATCGGCTGGCGAGTGGGTAGATTTCGACCGGATCGCACAAGAAACTCGTGCCAATCGCGGCTATTTGCGAGTTGCCTTGCGCCTGCTGGCATCGTGCGGCTGGTTGAAACAGCAAGTTGAAAGCGGACGCGCTCCGCGCTACGCACTGACAGCCGAGGGCACAGTCGCAGTGAGCACGGCGCCACTCTTGTACGGCGAAGCTCTCTCTTTTGTTGCGAAGGCAGTTTTCCTGGAAGATTTTTTGTTCGGAGGTTCCGACCGGCCAGTGCTTCCGTCGCTACAGGAACTGGTTCGCCGGTCAAGAGAACGATGGGGTCTGCAACCTGACGCCGACCCTGTCGTCAGCCAGGTACGAAATCAAATCCGCGAACACCTCGATGGCATGCTCATTGGCCCGGCCATGGTTGCCTTGGCCCGTGCAGAGATTCTGACTCAACTCGAGCAGCGGTCAGTGGATATCAATGACATTGCCGCTAACCGCGCGAGTCTTACCTGCATCCTCGACTTGCTGGTCACGCAGGGATGGATAGCACGCGACAAGAGTTCGGTGAGCCTGACCGCGTGCGGTCGCTACGCGGCCCAGGTTGCGACATCGTACGGGGTCACCGTCTCCTACCTCCCACTGTTCGACAATGTGAGCACTCTCTTATTCGGCAATTCCCGCATTCCGCGAATGGACGAAAGTGGAGTGGAACTTCTTGTCAACCGTGGCATGAACGTGTGGGGTAGCGGCGGCGCGCACCGTACATATTTCAAGAAAGTGGATGAGATCATCGTCGAGATCTTCAATCGGTCGCTGCATCTGCAGCCCCGGGGCATTTGCGACATGGGTTGCGGTGACGGAAGTTTTCTCGAACATTTGTACGCCACGGTGAAGAACAAAACCGAGCGCGGCAAGGTCCTCGACAAACATCCATTGATCATTATCGGCGCCGATTTCAATAAAGTGGCACGCCGGGTTACCAAGCAAACGCTGCGGAGAGCTGGCATTCCCATCTATCACGTGATCCCGGGCGACATTAATCGGCCGGCACAACTAGCGAGTGACCTGGAGGAACTGAACCTGGACGTCCACGATCTGCTCCATGTGCGTTCTTTCCTTGACCACAACCGGCCGTACATTCCGCCTGCGAATTATACGGCCGGGACACGCACCGGGAAATCCACGGGAGCTTTCGCCCACCTTGGGGAAGAGATTTCGTGCGACGAACTGGAAGAAAACCTGACCCGCCACTTGAGGCGCTGGGCACCGTATGTGGGGCGATTCGGCTTGCTGGTGCTGGAACTGCACACATTGCCACCGGAAGTCACAGCGGCGAATTTATCCAAGACGCCGGCGGTGGCTTACGACGGAACTCACGGATTCTCCGATCAATATCTTGTAGAGTTGACGGTTTTCCTGGATGCTGTCAAAGAAGCAGGCTTGAAAGCCGATCCGCGATCCCAATCAAAGTTTCCACCGTCGGAGTTAGCGACCGTAAGCATCAACTTCTTCACCACGGCCGGCGATCCTTTCGATGCCGGATTGTGAAACAAGGCGCGGAAGCAGTCCGCACCGCAAAATAACTGCAGGGGACTCCAATGTTCTTGCACGACTACTGGTACGCGGTGGCGTGGGATCACGAGATTAAGCGCTCGCCCTTCGGACGCATCGTTTGCGGTGAACCCATGGTTCTCTATCGTCAGACCAGCGGTGCGCTCTCGGCTTTTGAGGATTGTTGTCCCCATCGGCTGCTGCCTCTTTCCAAAGGCTTCTTGCAAGGCGACACCTTGGTTTGCAAGTACCATGGCCTGCGCTTCGACCCAGCTGGCCAGTGCGTTTGGATGCCGGGCCAGGAAGGGATCCGCGCGGAGGCCAGGTTACGGGCCTATCCGGTAACCGAGAAACATCGCTTTGTTTGGGTGTGGGTCGGCGACCCGGCATTAGCAGACGAGAAGCGTATTCCAGATCTTTCCTGGTGCTCGGACCCGAACTGGGTTTTCGAAGGCAGCACGTACCACCTCAAATGCAACTACCAGCTTCTGGTGGACAACTTGATGGACTTATCGCATGAGACATTTGTCCATCCCTCGAGTATCGGCCAACACGAAATTCTCGAAGCTCCGATCAAAGTGACTTCTGACGCCACGTCGGTGCACGTCACGCGCTGGATGCACAACATCGATCCACCACCTTTCTGGGCGGCGAATCTGAGGTCGTTTGAGAAGTGCGATCGTTGGCAAATTTGCAATTTCACTTTACCCGCGAACGTTATGATCGACGTAGGAGTGGCACTGGCGGGAACGGGCGCGGAGAGTGGCGACCGCTCGAAAGGCGTGACCGGAATTGTGGTCAACCTGATGACTCCGGAAAGCGAAACCTCCACGTGGTATCACTGGGGGATGGTGCGCAATTTCCAGACGGAGGACCGCGGCCTGACTTTCCGTATTCGCGACGGTCAAGCTGCTGTGTTTACCGAAGATACGGAGATCCTTGAGGCGCAGCAGGAAAACATTCTGCGGCGCCCGGACCGCCAGCTTCTCAACTTCAAGATTGACGCCGGCGGCGTGCATGCACGGCGAATCATCGAGCGCGAACTAGCACGCCAAGCTACGCGGTAAGCTTCATACCGACGCGGCCACTTTGGATCTTAGTTCTTAGGTTCCTGTACGTCCTCGGTTGCGCCAGTTGCGGGGCGCTTCGCCTCGTCCACGGTCTGATTCGCACGAAAGATGACGTAGGCGCGAACGTCTGCCGCATCTTGTTGCGACACTTCCTTGCCAAAGGACACCATACCCAGCGATTGATAGGCGCCGTCCCGAACAATTTTAAACCATTGCGGGTCCGCCAGGGCGGCGGAGTAACGAAGATCCGGTAGCAGTCCACCGCTGACGGCAACATCTCCGTGGCATCCGGAACAAAAGCGCTGGTAGACTGCTTCCCCACGGTGAATTGCCGCCACGCTCGCGGTTGAAGCCGGCGGGTTCAAGACTGGTTCTTCGAAGGGCGGCAGTGGCGGGAGGCTCGCCCTGCCATCCAGTTTGAAAGCCAGCATCCGGCTGACATTGCGTACTCGTCCTGACTTGAACGAGACCTCGCCAGCGACCAGCGGGAAAACTCCGCCCCAGCCAGCCAGCACCGCGACGTACTGCTCGCCATTCACGGTGTAGGTCACGGGGCCTGCCATAACGCCTGTTTGCGCATCAAACGACCAGACCTTTTCGCCGGTATCGGCGCGATACGCTTCAAAGCGTCCGGCGGCCGTGCCTTCGAAGACAAGATTCCCTGCCGTGGCTAGCGTCCCCCCATTCCACGGTCCCGGCCGTTCGACCGCCCACGCCTGTTTCTGCTGCACCGGATCCCACGCGACCATTTTCCCTTTGATGCTGTCGAGAATGGATTTCTTGATCTTGGGATCCTGCGGCATTCCCGCAGCTACCATGTCGATGCCGAAATTCAGCGCCGAATTCTTGAACCCGAAATCCTTCGGTGACTTGAAGTTGAATCCGACTTCGTTGACTGGAATGTAGGTCAGGCCTGTCAGCGGGCTGTAGGACATCGGCTGCCAGCTGTGCGCTCCCAAAGGTCCGGGAACGATCGGCGAAGAAACGATCGGCTGTGAGTCGACGCGGGAGTAGCGCGCTATGTCGCTTTCCATCGGGCGCCCGGTTTTCATGTCGACTCCGCTGGCCCAGTTGATAAAGGTGTAGGGCTTCGCTGAAATGAGTGCACCGCTCTCCCGGTCAATAACGTAAAAGAAGCCGTTCTTCGGAGCGTGCAGTAGCACCTTCCGCTGCTTGCCTTCCATGGGGATGTTGGCCAGAATCATCTGTTCCGACGAATCGAAGTCCCACTCGTCGGCTGCATTTTCCTGATAATGCCAAACGTATTCGCCTGTGTCTGGTTTGAGAGCAACGACGGAACAAGTGAAAAGATTCTCGCCGCCCTTCGGACTCCGATACTTCTCGTTCCACGGTCCGCCGTTGCCAACGCCGATGTACAAAAGATCAAGCTCCGGATCGTAGACGATGGCGTCCCAAACCGCGCCGCCGCCTCCGATCTTCCACCATGTGCCGGTCCACGTCTGTGCAGCCTGCGCGAGAATCGGCTGTTCGAATGGTTTCGAAGGATCGCCAGGGACGGTATAAAAGCGCCACACCAACTTGCCTGTCTGCGCGTCATAGGCCGACACGTAGCCGCGCACGCCGAATTCGGCACCACCGTTACCGATAATTACTTTGCCCTTCACGATCCGTGGCGCGCCCGTGATGGTGTAGCGCCAGTGCGGGTCGATGGTCAGCCGTTGCCAAATGGGTCGACCGGTAGCCGCATCAAGCGCGATCAGCCGGCCATCGAGAGTCCCGATGTAAATCTTCCCTCGCCAAACGGCGACGCCCCGATTCACCACATCGCAGCATGCATTTGCGCCCCACTGCCGCGGTACTTTTGGATCGTAGGACCAGAGGCGTGAGCCGGTCACGGCATTCAGCGCAAACACCTTACTCCACGCGGTGGAAAAGTACATCGCGCCATCGACAACGATGGGAGTGGCTTCTTGCCCGCGGTGGGTGTCGAGATCGAAGTACCACGCCAAACCGAGTCGGCCCGCGTTCTTATCGTTGATGACCTGCAGGGGGCTGAAGCGTTGCTCGCTATATGTGCGCCCGTATGTCAGCCAGTTTCCCGGCTGGTTCTCGGCGTCCACGATCTGGGCATCGCTCACGTTTGCCGACGCCGATGCCGGAGGCTTTGTTTCTCGCGCAGTCGAGAGGTTGAATCCCTGGAGAATCAGAACAACGAGAACGACTGCAACAATTCCAAGGTAGGGCTTGCGCATGACTCTCCTTCGACCGGCGCGTCTTTGGATTTTAATGCTTGCGCGCTGGGCCCTTCTTCGCGACGGAAAGTCTCCGGATCACTTCCCGAGGCAGGGGCACACTCTTCATCCGGTGAGCCTCAGTAGGATGGGCGGCCGCCCAGACACGCGTCTCCCAGCCCTCCAGGGCCAACGCACCATCGCGCAGGAATTTATGGCTGATCACGAAACTGCTCTTTCTCCATTCCGTGACGCAGGATTCCGCCACCAGTTCGTCGCCGTAAGAGGACGGGGTGATAAATCGCGCTCGCGCCTCCACGATTGGAATGCCGATGACGCCATGGGCTTTAAACAGCTCCTTCAGAGGAAGCCCCGCAGCGCGAAACAGCCCCGAAGTGCAGTGATCGAACCAGCGAAAATAGTTGGCGTAAAAGACGATCTGGGCCGGATCACAATCTCCGAACTCGACCCGGATTCGAATACGATTCACGAACATAATTAACTCGTCGCAAGACCATCGCGTTCTGCGAATTGACAATAACCAAGCTTGAACTTCTAGGACTGAGCCTCGGCGGAAACCGCGGCCTTGTTCTCGTATGCCCTTCTCACAAGTTGCCCTTTCATCTCGAAGCGTGGGAGTGTTCCAGCACCCTGTAATTCGACCGACGCCGGAACGCCTAGCGCGGCTTTGATCTTGCGCTCGATCGCCAACTTGAGCCCAGTCGAAACCGCGGGCTCGCCGCAACACTCCGCGATGACCTTCAGCGGCGGCGCGACTCCGGGTCCTGGCGTGTCCAGTACGATCTGAATTTCCCCTGTCGTTGCCGGATGGAAACTCGAGACCACATCCTTGACCGCCGAAGGAAAAACATTCACCCCCAGCACGATCAGCATGTCGTCCGTCCGTCCGATGCAACGCAGTTTGAAACCGGTGCGGCCGCACGCGCAGGAAGTACCCAACACCTGAACCCGGTCGCGCGTGCGAAAACGTAATAGAGGAACGCACTCCCGCTGCAAGCTGGTATACACCAATTCTCCAGTTACGCCTGCTTCGAGCGGAAGGCTCTCGCCGGGCTGCGGATCGTTGCTCTGAGGATCGATGATCTCCACCACCACAGCGTCCGGACCATTAAAGTGCATCCCGGATTGCTCCGGGCATTCGCTGAAAATGATGGGCGCCATGTCGGCATTTCCCAGTCCCTCCGTGACTCGTGCGCCCCAGTCCTGCTCCAGTTTGGCGCGTATCGCAGGAATTCCGGCCCCAGGCTCGGCTCCGCAGAATAGTTTTTTCAATCCCAGTTCTTGCGGATCCATCCCCGCCCGGCACACGAAATCGGCGAAGTAAGCGGCGTAAGATGGCGTGCAGTGCATCGCATTCACGCCCAGCAACGGAATGATCGTCAGCGCTTTCTCCGATGCACCTGTGCCCAGCGGAACAAAAACCGCACCGACAGATTCGATCGCGTCCTTCGAAGTTAATCCCGCCACGAACAACGTGAGTCCCGCCGCGTGAACCACGACATCCGTTCTTCTTAAACCCTGGGTGTAGAAGGATCGCGCTGTCAGTCTCGTCCAGACCTTTGCGTCGCGGCGCGTGATTCCGACGAAGCTGGGCTTGCCAGTGGTGCCGGTCGAGCTGTGAACGCGAATCACGTCGTGCCAGTTGGCGGCGATATGACTTCCTAGTGGTGGATGCGCCGCCTGGCTCGCGCGCAACTCCTCCTTGGTCGTGAAAGGAAAGCGAGCCAAATCGCGCAACGCGCGAAAGTCCTTGCGACGAAGCCCGGCGGTACGGCACTTTTCCCGATAGAACTCGGATCGGGCGAATAAGTAGTCGAGCTGCGACGCAAGAAGTCCTTGTTGCAGTGCGGCGGTTTCCTTCGCTGTCGCCGTCTCAATCTTGCGATCCAAGTATTCCTTCGGTCTCATAAGCCGGGGTGCCCTGGTGCAGTTAAGCGAGGAGCGCGACAGATTCTATCGAACGTCCGTTCCACCTGGCAACCATTTCCTATGTTTCGCTTACAAGAACTACGACCACGAAGATGTTTCAAGCTCGTAAGCGATCTTTGAGTTCGATAATAACGATGCTGATCTCCAATGGTCCCAAATTTTCCACGGTGTGCGGCGGC
>Ga0187878_1000941_pt1 | contig 30460 bp, 26 predicted proteins | sample June2016WEW_17_1_FD_132979 | JGI IMG/M metagenome (GOLD analysis project Ga0187878, IMG submission 132979) | Peatland microbial communities from SPRUCE experiment site at the Marcell Experimental Forest, Minnesota, USA - June2016WEW_17_150 | ecosystem: Environmental > Terrestrial > Soil >...
TCAATTTGAGCGGGTGAAACACCAATATGGTTCCTCTTCTTTTTTTGTTCCTTATGGCACTGGCAGTTACAACCAACTCAATGGATCTCATGTTGCCCGTCGTTTAATGAACATATATGGTGGATGTCTTGGTATTTATAATTCGTATTCGTGGGCTGCCACCAACCTTGCCACACCTACCGTTTATGGCACCCTCATCACAGGCAACCAGCGCCAGGATTGGTTGAATGCCAAATATATCCTTATGTGGGGGTGGAATCCTGCCGAAATGCGCGATGGGACAAATAGCGATTATTTTATCAAGTTGGCACGTCAGGCCGGAGCGCGTGTGGTTTGTATCGATCCCCGCCACACCCTGAGTGCTGCTGCGCTTGCAGATGAATGGATTCCCATCCGCCCGGGCACGGATGTCGCCATGATGAGCGCCATGGCTTATGTAATGATCACAGAAGGGCTTTATGACGCAGGCTTCGTTAACACGCATTGCGTCGGTTTTGATTTGGGACAGATGCCCATCCAAAATGAAGAGAGTTACAGCGATTATATTCTGGGCACGAGGGATGGATTACCTAAGACACCAGAGTGGGCCGAATCCATTACGGCTGTACCAGCCGGTACGATCGCAAGAATTACCAGGGAATATGCCACTTACAAACCGTCCATCCTCTACCAAGGGTACGGGATGCAGCGCCGTGCGTACGGTGAACAGGTAGTACGGGCAGGCTGTGTGCTGGCCGCGATCACCGCTAATGTGGGTGTGCCTGGAGGCTGGGCCAGTGGTCTGGGGTTGCAGGCATCGGATGGTGGTGGGTTGTGGACAGTTTTCCCCATTAAGGAGAATCCAATTAAGGCTGAAATTCCGGTTTTTCTTTGGACTGAAGCTTGCATCCGTGGCAAGTCCATGACGGCAGCAGACGGAGTGCGCGGTGCAAAACAGCTTGATAATGATATCAAGTTGATTTATGCTGTGGCATCAAACTGCTTGATCAACCAACACGCTGACATTAATCGTACTGCTCAAATCCTGCGGGATGAAACCAGGGTGGAATTCATCGTTGTACAGGATAATTTCCTGACTCCCAGCGCACTTTTTGCAGATATTGTCCTGCCCGCATGTACGCAGTTCGAAACCTGGGGAGTGGAGGACGGCTGGAAGTATGGGGACGAAGTCATCCTTCAACCTAAGCTGGTCGATCCGCCCGGGGAATGCAAGTCAGATTATCGAATCTGCGCTGAACTGGCAGAACGATTGGGTATCGGTAATGAATTTACCGAGGGACGTGATGAAAAGGCATGGGTCGAATATTGCCTAGAGGAATTTCGGCGAATCCGATTCCCGGAACTGCCATCGCTTGACCAGTTTGTCGATCAGAACCTGGGGGCGTGGACCCGTCCGGCCACCCACCCCGCCATAGCCTTTGCGGATTTTCGGCGTGACCCTGAACATTTCCCTTTAAGCACTCCCAGCGGAAAAATAGAAATTTATTCAAAGCAGTTGTTCGATTTAGACAACCCCGCGGAGATTCCCCCTTTGCCAAAATATATTCAGGAATGGGAACATCCATTTTTAGTCGAGCCGGATAAAATCTCATCCAATGGGGAAAACAATACTAAACCCCCTTCTTCTTTAAATACCTCATCTATCCCTGTTAATGTCACTAAAGGCATTTATCCGCTGCAGGCGATAGGGCACCACACGCTGCACCGCGTCCATTCCACGCACGATAACAATGACTGGCTTGGAGAGGCCTTTCCCCAGCGAGTTTTTATCAACCCGTTGGACGCCTCTGCCCGCAGTATCCAGGATGGGAATGAAGTCAGAGTATTCAACGATCGAGGCGCACTCGTTTTGCCTTGCCGCATCACGTTACGTATCATGCCCGGCGTAGTCGATATCCCCCAGGGTGCATGGTACGAGCCAGATCAGGATGGCGTGGACCGGGGCGGTAATGTCAACGTATTAACTTCCCACCGCTGGACACCATTTGCATTTGGCACGTCACAGCATACGATCATGGTTGAGATCGAAAAATTTAACCGCCAACCAAGCAATAGAGGGTGGTCTAGGAAGAACGCCCCAGGGTAGACGTTAAATCTATAAAAATTTATTGCCTATCGCGATACATCAACGATGACTTACGCTTTTTATTTTGACTCAGGTTCATGCACTGGCTGTAAAGCCTGCCAGGCTGCTTGCAAGGATAAAAATAACCTCCCAACCGGGGTTCTTTGGCGGCGCGTTTACGAGGTCAGTGGGGGTGAGTGGACGCGGACAGGCGAAGCCTGGACAAACACTGTTCTTGCTTATAATCTATCGATTGCTTGCAATCATTGTGTTCACCCTAAATGTGCGGGGGTCTGCCCCGCTGATGCCTACGAGGTCCGCCCGGATGGAATTGTCTTGATAAATACACAAAAATGTATCGGGTGTGGATACTGTGCATGGGCCTGTCCATATGATGCTCCACAGGTCGACAAATCCGCCGGGGTTATGACAAAGTGTAACTTGTGCTTTGACTACCTGGATAATGGGCACCCACCGGCGTGCGTTGCCGCCTGCCCGTTACGGTGTTTGGAACTGGTTGACATCGATGACAAGAGGGTGGATGAAATGGGGCAGGCCTTATGGAAAATTCCAGGAATAGAGCACCCGTTTCCCCTGCCTGCCTTGTCTCGTACTGAACCGCATCTGGTTATCAGGCCTCATCCCGGGTTAAAACTGGTTGGAAAAAGTTCAAAAGTAAGCAATCGCGAAGAAACCTCCCCGTCACAGCCAAAGGTGACAGCCAGCGATGAAATTCCTCTTATCATTTTTACCTTGCTGGTTCAAATGGCTATCGGAGCATTCGGCGCGGTTTTCTTCATAAACTTGGGTTTCCACGATATACAGATCGCCATGCAATGGACATTTATTCCTTTTCTAGCGGTTGGCACTGCAACAGCATTTGCCCTCATTGTATCATTATTCCACTTGAAGAGCCCTAAAAATGCCTGGCGGGTGCTCAATCACCTGCGTAAATCATGGTTAAGCCGTGAGATTCTTTTCACGTTGGGATTTGCTGGGTTGTGGGCCATCCAGGCTGGTCAAAGAATTTCTCTTACAAGACCTTGCTCCGGAGAAATTATTCTCGGCTTGCTAACTTTTATTTGTGGATTGGTTGCTCTATATTCCATGCAACGAGTCTATCAACTTCGCAGTATGCCAGGTTGGAATTCCATCCGTACCCTGGTCGAATTCACTATTTCAACTATAGGATTGGGGTGTTGGCTTACGGGGGCGCTCCTCCCTTCGAATGTACCCTCTGGTATCGTGGCGTGGCTCGCTTTGGCTGGCATTCTTGCTTTTTCGGCCTCCTTGTTAATCTCTTTTATTTATCCTGAACTTGAAAATAAAAGCCTGCGCAACTGGCAATCTGGACTGCTCCTGGCAGGGATAGTAGGTGGAGCGTCTGTGTTCCTTTGGTCGCGGGAGGTCTGGATGGCAGGCTGGTTTGTGGTTTTAATTATCGCTTTCGCAGAAGAAACTATTGGGCGCTGGTTATTCTACCTGCGACGGACTCCCGGTATATAAATTATTAGCATATTAATTAGCGAATCGCAACAAGGAATTTCCTAGTTTCGATATATTAATACTATTATTATTTGCATACAATGTGTTACATAGTATAATGTTGAAAATGGTGATCTTATGATAAACGAATCATTTGAAAATGCAATCCTTGAACTGCGGCGCGGGATCATTGTCCTGGCTGTTTTAAGCAAATTGGGTGAAGAGCAGTATGGCTACTCGCTTATCAACGGTCTCAAAAAACAGGGCTTTGAGATTGACCAGGGAACTTTTTATCCCCTGCTCCGCCGGCTGGAAAGCCAGGGGTTGCTCAAGTCCAACTTGCGCATTGAATCCGATAGACCCCGGCGATATTATATGCTCAGCGACGAAGGCAGGGGACTTCTGTCCAGACTTAAGGAAGAATGGAATAGCATTGTATTGATAATGAAAAAGATGCTGTAAAGTGGAAAAATATTAAACCACTTTTAAGAATTAGGAGATTAATCATGAGTACCAACTTTATCGATACCTATGTTTCAGAAGTCGGACGCCGTTTGCCCAAAAAGATGCGCGCTGACATTGAGGCTGAGATCCACTCCATCTTATAAGATATGCTTGACGAGCGCAGCCAAAAATCGGGTAAAACGGTGGATGAAGAGATGACTTCAGAAGTGCTTAAAGCTTACAGCTCACCCGATAAAGTTGCAGGCACTTACCTTGGAGAAAGGTACCTGATTGGTCCTCGGCTTTATCCCACCTTTATTTTGGTGCTTCGCTTCGTATTGATGGTGGCAGGCATGGGCGCTGCCATCAGCCTGGGTGTGACTCTTTCACACACAATCGGCAACCCCCATACCGAATTCGAAACTGTGGTCTTGGCTGTAGGCAATCTTATCGTTATATTAATGACCATCCTGGGCAACGTAGTGCTCATCTTCGCGATCCTGGAATGGGCACTATTTCGTACCGGCGCAAAGGATAATATCAAAGGTCTGTCCTTGGAAAAAGAATGGGACCCACGCTCATTAACCAGGTTATCCCCCCCTAACCAAGTCAAAATGGGAGAGGCCATCCTTGAAATCCTTGCCTGTTTCGCTGCGATTGTTATCTTCAATTTCTTCCCGGAGATTTTCAGCTTTGGATATGGAATAGGTGGAGCATGGTACATCGGGGTCGGAAATTGGACAAATTTCCCCCTGCTATCTCAAGCTTTCTTTTATTACGTTCCCTATCTGACCTTGGTTTGGGCGCTGACCATCATCCTTGATATAGTTCTGCTTCGCATGGGACATTGGAACACCGTCGCGTACACCAGCTTGATTGGGCTGAAGGTGATCGGCATCATGATTGCAGCGCTCATGCTGGCTGGCCCATCATTGCTTGCTATCACTGTGGAAGCCTTGACCACCAGTCTTGGTAATGCACAATGGGCACAATCAATGATGCCCATTCTTACCCAACTCGTAAACCTGGTGCTTTGGCTCGCTATCCTTTTGGGAAATTTGGATGTGATCAGGTTCACATATCGGTTAATTATGAACAGGCAACTCCCCACCTATATTCCTGACTAAAAGTAAAATATCTAAGGGAGGACTTGGTCCTCTCCTAGAGATTTTCCATCCCTCAAGAACGGCCTCTGCATCTGGCCATATTCCAGGGATTTTCTTCCTTATATAGGGTGACCTCCCACGGCTTAAGTTGGAAAATCTTGACTGTTAGAAAACCAGATTACCCACCGGGAATATAACCAACGGATATTTTTTCCGGGAAGATCGATATTCAATCCGCTTGCAGGAGGATTAAGCCTCCAAATCAAACATCAAAATACAAGTTCATTTCATATGGATGGGGTCGATTGCGAATGGCATAATATTCCTGATTCCGTTTGAAGTCTACCCATTGCCTGAGGAGTTCCTCGGTAAATACCCCGCTCGAGGTCAGGAAATTATGATCAGCCTCCAGAGCTTGCAAAGCTTCGTTGAGAGAGGATGGCAGGGATTTAATTTTGGAACGCTGCTCATCTGTCCAGGCAAAGACATTTTGATCGATTGGGCCAAACCCGGCTGCGGTTGGCTCAATTCTTTGGCGGATCCCATCCAGACCAGCAAGGAGCATTCCAGCCAAAGCCAGGTAGACATTGCATGAAGCATCAGGTGGGCGGATTTCAACGCGAGCACTATCAGGCTGATTTGCATATTTGGGGATGCGCACCGCTGCACTGCGGTTCCCGAGCGAAAAGAATGCATTGACCGGTGCTTCGAAGCCTGGGATAAGCCGTCGGTAGGAATTGGTACTTGGGTTGGTCAGAGCCAGGAGCGCAGGCCCATGAAAAAGGAGGCCGCCGATATAATAAAGTGCCTCCTGAGAAAGACACCCATAACCAGCAGCTTCATAAAAGACATTTTTACCCTTATTGAATAAGTGCTGATGGAAATGCATTCCACTGCCGGCTTCGCCATATAGTGGCTTTGGCATGAATGTGGCGGTTTGGCCATGCCCATGGGCCGTCATCTTCGTGACATATTTAATGATCATGGTTGCATCCCCCGCCCGGACAAGACCCATCATCGGGGTTTCGATCTCCGACTGACCAGGCCCTCCCACTTCATGGTGGTGATATTTTACTGGAACCCCTATTGCATCAAGATTCCTGACAATTTCCGTCCGGAGTTTATACAGGGAATCTTTTGGCGGGATGGCGTGATAACCACCATGCAGCGGGATGTAATGCCCGTGTCCACCGCTTGCGCTATTCCAGTCTGCCTCCCCGGAGGTGATGGCATAGCTAGCGCGATTTACACCATATTCATATGAAATACTATCAAAAATGTAGAACTCGTACTCTGGTCCCCACCGGCTTTCATCGGCTATTCCCGTTGACTTGAGGAAATCCTCCGCACGTAATGCAATATTACGAGGATCGTTTTCGAAAATAGCGTGGGTATCGGCTTCAAGGGTGGTGCATAAAAAGGAAAGGGTCGGCGCATCCCAAAAAGGGTCCATAAATGCGGTATTGAGGTCTGGAACGAGAACCATGTCCCCCGCTTTGACAGATTTTAATCCCACCGCAGATCCATCAAAACCGATACCCTTATCCAACAAATCAGGATTGAATTGCTTTGCGGGGACTGTAAGGTGGTGCCAGCGTCCCCACAGATCACAAAACTTTAAATCGACCATCTCGACTTGATATTTTTCAATGTGATTTAAAACCTGGTCAATTGATTGGAACATTCGACCTCCAAATGGGTAATTTGCAATTTGATATAAATCGATTATGGAAGTAGGAGTCGACCCAGAAAAATGCAATCCACATTTAAAATAATTTCCGGCTATTTATATGATAAAAATATGAAGCTTATCAATTCCAATATTGTTATGCTATACTGCAATTATAGTGATGATATGGAAATATTATCCATATTAATCTCAAGGATTTTTTGTCCACAAGGGAGAGGGACATGACTTGGAATTATACGGTTTATGCGGCGGTTCTGCATATATCAGCCATCATATCCGCTTTGGCTGGTTTTGTAGCGTTGCGTCGTCGCAGTTCCTCCGGAGTAGGGGGTTTAGCTATTTTTATGCTTGCGGTCAGCGAGTGGGCATTTGCATCCGGTCTTGAGGCGGCTGTTATCGGGATTCAATACAAGATTATTTGGTCGAAACTGGAATATGTGGGGACTCTCAGCGCCCCGACCTTGTTTCTGATATTCGCATTGCAGTATTGCCAAAAAACCAGCTGGCTTAAACCGAAATATTTGGTTCTGATTTCCATAGTTCCAATTGCCGGGTTCTTTGTTACGATTACTAATGAAATGCATCATCTGATTTGGACAAGTTTCTCATTCAGTCCAATTCTGCAAAATGTCCTGATTTATGGACACGGGGTCGCATATTATTTTTTAGTGGTCTATGATTACGCCATCCTCGCAGTAGGCATATTTTTTCTATTGGAAGAATTCAACCGTGCAAAGGAGCCATTTCGTCGTCAGGTCAGTATTATATTGGTAGGTTCAATATTTCCGTTCGTGGGTGGGATCGTCTTTACCGTCTTCCCGAACTTTTTACCAGGCTTGAATCTGACTCCAATCTCCTTTTCTTTAACAGGTTTAGTCATTGTATTTGGCATTTTTCGATTTCATTTATTCGATCTTGCGCCGCTTGCCCGCCATGTACTCATCGAAAATTTGGACGACGGGATTCTTGTGCTGGACACACAAAATCGCGTGGTGGATATCAATCCGGTTGCACAAAGTATTTTGAACACGACACCAAATCAAAGCCAGGGACAACCTATAACAAAAGTCCTAAAATTCTGGCCAGGTTTAGCCAAACGCTTGCACGGAAATGACGATAAAGGCGAGACAGAGGTTCGATGGGGTACCAACCCACCCCGTTACTTTCATCTTTCGGTTTCACCGCTTTACGGTCAGCATAAACAACTTGCGGGTAGACTGATTATCCTGCGCGATGTATCCGTCCGCCACCAGACAGAAGCGGAACTGGCTCACACGATTAAAGAACTCGGGATAATAAACCAAATCAGCCTGGCTGTCACATCAGGTCTTGATATGGAGCATGTCCTCAAAACCCTTTATGAACAATGTAGTCAATTGGTGCCAATTGATATTTTCTATGTTGCGCTATTTGATGAAACCAATTCCCTGATACAGGTTCCGATTTTTTACGAGGCGGGTCTTTATCAAGCTGGACCCTCACGCGATATCGATGACCGCCCAGGCACACTGGGGGCTGTAATCCGATCGGGCAAGACTCTCTACTTGAACAATATCAATAACGATAATGTTTTGTCCGATACCCATCCTCAGCAGCTCTCTGCAAATGCCCCAGAGAAAACTTCCCGTTCGTATATCGGAATTCCGCTCATGCTTCGAGAAAGAGTGATTGGGGTTTTGTCCATCCAAAATTATCGAGCGGATGCATACACCGAAGATCATATACGTATCCTGGAAAGGATAGCCATCCAGGCAGCCATCGCCATCGAAAACGCCCGGTTGTACTCCGAAATTCAGCGTCTTGCAATCGTCGATGAACTGACCGGCATCTATAACTATCGCGGACTCCAGGAGCTTGGCGCTCGAGAAGTTGAACGTGCCAATCGGTTCAGCCGCCCTCTTTCAGTACTATTCTTTGATATCGATAACTTTCGTAACTTCAACAATACTTACAGTCATGCCACCGGCAACCTGATCCTGAAAGGCATCGCGGAACGCTGTCGATCCATCCTGCGGACGGTGGATGTACTTGCCCGTTTTGGGGGAGATGAATTCGTAGCCCTGCTTCCTGAAACGGATATCGCCAGTGCCCATATCGTTGCCCGGAGAATGGTTGAAGAGATTGCTGCCAGTAAAATAAATACCCCTTTTGGAGAATTAAATGTGACCGTCTCGATTGGCGTAACAGTCCTTTCAGAAGAACGACCAAATCTTTCAGCGTTAATTGACCGCGCCAATAATGCAGAACATAAGGCTAAACAGGGACAAAAGGGTATCGTCATCGTGGCACCTTAAATCCCCCACGGAAAATAAAAAAAACGGACTTGCGTCCGGGCTAAATATTATTGGTGGTTTCCAAAAAATAATTCCCACCAGATACGCCAGATTGGCACATCTCCACCCGCGGGTGTAACAGTTGCGACGGGAGTCGGAGTTGTCTCTGCTCCTGGCACCACGCTCACCGGATGCTCACCGGGGCGGACCATTTTATTGTCATAAGCCCATTGTTCAACTGCCACATCCGATGTAGCAAAAGCCACCTGACCAGCAAGGGCCGTCTGTGTTTGAATAATGGCAGTGGCTTCGGCGCGAACAGAATTCAATTGGGTGGAAAGACGATCCAGTTCTTCCATACGGCGGTTAAAATCCACCAGGAGAACCACTGCAACGATAAGTCCCATAGCAATCAAAATGTTGCGCCATTTCATTTTCATAACCGTATCTTACCCTGTCCAGGCTGGTTTGACAAGCCAGTGATCACGCCGGAAAAGACCCCCTTTCGTAACTCAATTTTTGTAATTGAAAAGCCCGAAGATTGATTCCCATCCCAAAATACCACAAAAAAACCCGCGTTTCTGCGGGTTTGCTGTGCCGAAGGAGGGACTTGAACCCTCACGACCGTAAGGCCACTAAGCCCTGAACCTAGCGCGTCTGCCAATTCCGCCACTTCGGCGTGCGGGTTGTATTTTATCCGAAACTAAGATTTTGTCAACCTGGAAGCAATTCAAACTACATGGCAATATATTCACGCAGGTTATGGCCTACTGCATAGGCTGCAGCTTCCGCGCGGTTATTCACGCCTAATTTGGATAGGATGCTGCTAACATAGTTTCGCACGGTCCCTTCACCCAGGAATAGTGCCTTTGCAATTTCACGATTGGTCTTCCCTTCCGACACGAGAAGAAGCACATGTTTCTCCTGTTGGCTCAAATGTGCAAAAGCTGAGGCTTCCTCTTCTTTAACAGCTCGACGAACTTCCTGAAATACGCGCTGGGTAACTGTTGGGTCGAGCATGGCTTCTCCGCGCCCTACCGCCTCGAGCGCACGGACAAGATCCTCACCACCAATTTGCTTAAGAATATATCCTGAAGCCCCTGCCCGAATAGCCGAGAAGAGCATCTCATCTTCGGCATAGGAAGTCAACATGATAACCTTGATTTCCGGAAACCGACCGGTAATTTCCTCACACGCTTCGATGCCGGAAGTACCAGGCAGGCGAATATCCATCACCACCACATCCGGGTGGGTGTTGTTGACAATCTCCATCGCCTCACGAGCAGAAGAGGCTTCGCCGACCACGTCAAATTGAGGATGGCGCTCTAGCAGCGATTTCAACCCCAACCGTACAACTTCATGATCATCTACAAGTAAGATACGTTGTTTGGCCATAGGTAATCTTGCCTCCGGCTAAAGTGTTCGAGAAAGGATTGTATCACAATGCCACAGATTGGTATAAATTTTAGTTCAGGAGGACAGCTTTCCTAATTTATTAGTACTTAATTGCACTGAATTTGTTAAGTTTATCCCATCGATGGGTGGCAATGATCTGGCGCACTGTGCCGGTCTGACCACGCACAACCAGGCTATCCGTGCGTGCTCCTGTTCCAAAGTATTTTACTCCATCAAGAAATTCTCCGTCAGTTATCCCGGTAGCCGCGAAAAAGACATCTTCGGAAGAAACCAAATCGTTCATAGTCAAAACTTTTTCAAAATCGTATCCCCGCTCACGCCCACGGCGTAATTCATCATCATTTCTAGCATACAACCTGCCCTGAATCTCCCCCCCCATTGCACGCAGCGCACATGCCGATAACACCCCTTCAGGCGTACCACCGATGCCAAGCAGGGCATCAATTCCTGAATCGGGCCAGGAGGTCATCAATGCACCGGCAACATCACCGTCAGGTATCAAGCGAATGCGCGCCCCAGCTAGACGTACTTCAGCAATCAATTGCTCGTGACGTGGGCGATCTAGAATTATTACAGTTACATCTTCTATGGTTTTGCTGCCCGCTTTTGCAATCACTGCGAGATTTTGTTTCACTGGAGCATTTATATCCACCTTTCCTTTAGCCAGCGGACCAACTGCAATTTTATCCATATAAAGAAACGGGCCGGGGTCAAACATTGTCCCACGCGGCGCCAATGCCACAGTCGAAAGGGCACTCCAAGTTCCATTGGCTAAAGGTCGGGTCCCGTCGATTGGGTCGACGGCTATATCCATTTCCGCACCATTCCCGTTTCCAACATGTTCACCGTTGAACAACATAGGGGCATGATCTTTTTCCCCTTCCCCAATAACAATGACTGCATTCATATAAATTGTATTTAAAACGAGCCTCATGGCTTCCACTGCGGCTCGATCGGCTGCATTTTTATCACCACGTCCCATAAAACGACCAGCAGATAAAGCTGCCGCTTCGGTTACGCGCACTAATTCGAGGGCAAAATTGCGTGTTGGTTCAGAGATCATTTCGTAGCTCCTAGAAATCGTCTTTCTAAAGCAAGAACCAAATGATTAGCAGATACCCCAGCGCACCTGCCCACAGCCATGAATCCATTCGATCAAGCACTCCTCCGTGTCCAGGAATGATTTGACTCGAATCTTTCATCCCTGCCTGGCGCTTGAACATGGATTCGCCCAGGTCGCCCAGAGTGCAAAAGATGGAAAGCGTAGCTCCCAGTGCCGCTCCCTGCCACCAGGTTACGGCAGGACCGCCAAGGCTATGCCATAATACTGCCAACCCTGCTGTGCCGACCGTTCCAAAAATAACCCCGCCCCAGAAACCTTCCCACGTTTTTTTAGGACTCAGACGCGAGGTGAGCTGATGTGTACCAAAACGCTTACCAATAAAATAAGCTGCTATATCTGCCAACCAGGCAGCTGGTAAAACCAGCGCCAGCCACCAAATTCCATTTGGCAAATTGCGAATGTCGATCAGATATGCTCCAATCCAACCCAGGTATACGATCCCTCCAACCGTGACTACGAAGTCAGCGGCAGCCAGGCTCCGACCTTTTTCGTAATCAAAAAGATGCCAAGTCATGGCTGCAAGGATAAGCAAAGTCAGACAAGCCGGGGCAAGGGGTGGGAAATATGCCCTTATCCCGACCAATAGCACAACGCCTCCCACCAGCAACGGTGTGGAGGCGTTATAACCTGCAGTATGGAATATCCTTCCATATTCCCAAGTGGCAACCCCCAGAAGGAGGGTGATCAAAGAATAATAAAAAAGCCCCCCCACTATCATGGCAGGGATGCCAATAACCGCCAGAGCGAGCGCGGCAAGCGTCCGTTTTATCAACATGTAAAGATTAATCCTCTACGGGCTGGGAAACACCGCCAAAGCGGCGATCTCGCTGGGAAAATGTATCCAATGCTTTTTGGAGCTCTTCTTTATTAAAATCAGGCCAATAAACAGAAGTAACATACCACTCAGAATATGCCCCCTGCCAGATCATAAAATTCGAGACCCGCAATTCCCCTGAAGTACGGATGATTAAATCTGGATCGGGGACTCCTGCAGTGAACAAGTATTGGCTGACAAGATCTGAGTTAACTTGTTCAGGTTTGACACCATCCTTAATAATCCGCTGGATCGCGCATACAATTTCATCGCGCCCACCATAATTAAATGCCACATTTAGTATGAGACGATTATTATTTTTGGTCAACTCGATGGCTTCCAGCACCTTTTCCTGAAGTTTAGGATCAAGTCGTTCCAGTCGTCCAATATGTCGAAGCTGAACTCCTTCCTTATTCAACTCTGCCAATTCTTTATCAATCACATCCTCTAGAATGTGCATCAATCCGTCGACTTCTTCGCGCGGACGTCCCCAATTCTCCGTAGAGAATGCATAAATTGTGAGGTATTTGATGCCGAATTCAGCGCAAGCTGTAATAATTCGGCGCAAATTCTCTGTACCGGCTCGGTGTCCTGCCAGACGTGGAAGACCGCGCGAAATTGCCCAACGCCCATTCCCGTCCATAATAATTGCGACGTGAGTGGGGATTCGCGGACGGGAGGCTTTGTTTTTCTTTACCATACACTTGGTAGCAACGATGATTTACCGTCACTACACCTCCATGATCTCCTGTTCTTTATGAAGGCCATGCTTGTTTATCTCTTCGATACAGTGGTCCGTGATTTTCTGCAGTTCTTCCTCTCCGCGTTTTAGGTCATCCTCGGAGATTAATTTTTCTTTCTCAAAATCGCGCATATCGTTGTGATGATCACGTCTCACATTTCGAACAGCAATGCGGCATTCTTCCAGCCGGCTGTGAACAACCTTAACCAGTTCGCGACGCCGCTCTTCAGTTAGTGTGGGTAGATTCAAGCGGATTTGTTTACCATCATTGTTGGGAGTAAGTCCAAGATCTGAGGCGAGGATCGAGCGTTCAATGCCCTTCAATGTGGATGGATCAAAGGGTTTGATAAGTAGACCACGCGGCTCAGGCACCGATATGGAAGCCAATTGCATCAAGGGTGTGGGTGTGCCATAGTATTCGATCGGAAGTTTTTCTACCAATGATGGGGTGGCACGGCCGGTGCGTATACCAGCTAGGTCATCATCCAGATTTTGGATTGCGGCGTGCATTCGTATCTCAGCTTCTTTAAGAATGTCTTTTATCACGTCGACCTCCTGGAAAGAAAAATTATTTTCTATAAGCATACCTTAAAACCTTGAAAAACGCCAATATAATCAAGAGTCCAAGGAATCCTTTGCAGGAGAGAAAGAAAACAGGATCGCCGCTGATTTTCGTCGGGCGATCCTGTCATAACATCTCATAAGACTATCAAACTAGAAGATTTAGGTGGTTACCAGGGTACCCACTTTCTCTCCGCGCACAGCGCGTTCGAGCGCAGTAGGGTCCCAAAGATTGACAATCAAGATTGGTAAATTGTTATCCATGCAGAGGGAGATGGCAGTGCTGTCCATCACTTCCAGGCGTCGATTGAGAACATCAATGTGGCTGAGTGTATCAAACTTATTGGCGCCCGGGTTTTTTTGCGGATCTGCATCATACACCCCATCCACTTTGGTAGCTTTAATCAACACCCCTGCATCAATCTCAACCGCTCGCAAAGCCGCCGCTGTATCAGTTGAGAAAAAGGGATTTCCGGTGCCTGCACCGAAAATCACCACACGTCCCTTTTCCAGGTGGCGGATCGCACGTCTACGAATGTAAGGCTCAGCGACAGCCCTCATTTCTATCGCTGATTGTACCCGTGTAAATACACCGGTTCGTTCCAGGGCATCCATCAAGGCCATGGCGTTCATCACCGTCGCCAGCATTCCCATATAATCTGCGGTGGCACGGTCCATGCCCCGGTCGAGGCCCTGTTTGCCACGCCACAGGTTCCCTGCGCCAATGACAATCGCCACTTCCACATCCATTTTGTGGACGGTTTTTACACGTTCGGCTATTGCTTCAGCTTGTTCCGGGTCAATCCCGAAGCCATTCGGGCCTGCAATCGACTCACCGCTCAACTTGAGTAAAATGCGTTTGAATTTGAGGTCCGCCATTTTTTCTCCTCTTTTCGTCTGGTAAGAAAAAAGCCAACCAAATGGTTGGCTTTCTAATTACTCACTTACCTCGCCTAATTCCCAACGCGCGAAGCGCCTGATGACAATATTCTCTCCGAGTGCGGCAACTTGTTCGAGCAGCAGTTTCCCCACAGTAACCTTATCATTCCGAATATATGCCTGACGCATCAACACGGCTTCATCCTTAAACTTCTCAACCCGTCCTTGAGCGATTTTTTCCAAAATCGCTTCGGGTTTGCCTTCCTCTTCCTCAAGAGCTCGCGCTTTGGCAATTCCCACTTCGTGATTGAGCACGTCTTCGGGAATATCTTCTTCTTTTACATATTGCGGTGCGGCAGCTGCCACTTGCAGTGCTAGTTCATGAGCAAACTTGCGGAATTGCTCGGCGCGGGCTACGAAGTCTGTCTCGCAATTGACCTCAACCATTACGCCAACGCGACCGTCACCATGAGAATAGAGTTCAACTATTCCATTCGATGCCTGGCGGTCGGCGCGCTTCGCTGCGGTAGCCAGTCCTTTTTCTCTCAGGAAATCCACCGCTTTTTGAAAATCGCCGTTAGATGCTTCCAGGGCTTTTCGGCAATCCAGCACACCGGCCTTGGTGGCTTCGCGCAGCGCTTTAATCATTTCAGTTGTAATTTCCATGCCTATTCCTTTATTATTCTTTCTTTTCTTTGCCGGCGTCTTCGTCGCTTGCGGGTCCTTCCGGCACGGTTTCGTCTACCACACCTTCATTTGAAACGATTTCTTCTGTTCCAGGACCTGGGGCAAGCTTGGCGAGAGTGGCCTCACCCAACAATTCATCATCCTTGAGCTCTTCCTCGGTATCAATCGTGTGAGCTAGAATCTTGACCGAGTCAAAATCTGATTCAGGCATACGTGCCGCGGCAGCTTCAGCTTCGAGTTCCTCGTCCTTGCGTAATGCCTTGCCCTCTTCAACAGCATCTGCCATCTTGGATACCAGTAATTTGATCGCACGAATAGCATCATCATTTGATGGAATTACATAGTCCACATTGTTGGGATCACAGTTCGTATCCACTAGGGCGATCACGGGAATATTCATCAAATTAGCCTCATGGACGGCCGCATACTCACGACTTACGTCCACTACAAATACCAAGTCTGGAACGCGTGCCATGTTGCGAACACCAGAGAGATGAATATTCAGACGTGTAATTTGACGCTGGATTAGCAGGGCTTCTTTTTTTGTAAGCTTTTCGATATCGCCGGAGGCAAATAACTTCTCCATCCGCTCCAATTCTACAATGCGTTGATGCATCGTCGACCAATTGGTCAACATCCCACCCAGCCAGCGTTCAGTGACATAGGGCATTCCACAGCGGATGGCTTCATCATGCACCGTTTCCTGAGCCTGTCGCTTGGTGCCAACAAACATCACCACCCCCCCGGCTGCAACACAATCACGAATAGCATTGTATGCATTGGTGATAGCCTTTACTGTTTGTTGCAAGTCAATGATATGGATTCCATTGCGCTCGGTAAAAATATACGGCTTCATACCGGGATTCCATTTATTAGTCCGGTGGCCGAAATGGACGCCGCTTTCCAGCAGCGCTTTCATGGTTACAACAGCCATTGTTCTCCTTATAACCTTGTCCTGCCCCTGCAGGACTTGAAAGTTTAGCGGGAATAACAGACCCGCTCAGGGACGCTTACTGCCCGTCCCGGGCAGAATGTGCTTCCTTATTGGAAGCGGCGGTAGTATACCACAAATCCAACCAAGCCGAAGTAAAATAGATCCATGGAAAACATACTCGATGAGACAGTCGTCCCAACACGAGATATCATCCCACTTCCAGACAAAATCGAGCTCATGCCCGGACAATTCCTTCTTACTAGGGATAGTAGAATTCTGACTGACGCTTCTAACATGTGGAACGCTGATTATTTACAAAAATTGCTAACTCTCCCAACCGGGTTCCCGCTCGAGATCCAGCCTGATTTCCCGATATTAAAAAACACCATTCGCCTGGTTTTGAACCCGGACCTGGAGAGACTCGGTCGTGAAGGTTACCGGCTGGAGGTGCAGCCCGATGCCACTATTATTGAATCGTCCTACACAGCAGGAGTTTTCTACGGTATGCAGACCTTGCGTCAACTCCTCCCTGTAGAAATCGAAGAACGTCATTCAGTTTTAAATGATATGGATTGGCATATCCCATGCCTGCTCATTGAAGATAAACCACGTTTTCCTTGGCGCGGATTCATGCTTGACGATGGCCGTTATTTTCACGGGAAAGAGACCATATATTTTACACTCGATTTGATGGCTCTTCAAAAACTGAATGTTTTCCATTGGCATCTGACCGAAGACCAGGGCTGGCGAGTTGAGATCAAAAAATATCCCAAACTAACAGAAATCGGCTCTCATCGGGCTGGGACGAGTAAAACCATATTAGGGAAAAAGCATAATGGAGTACCTCACGGTGGTTTTTATACCCAAGTTGAAATAAGAGAAATAGTTGCCTATGCAGCTGAACGAAACATTACGATTGTGCCGGAGATTGAAATGCCTGGCCACTCTTTGGCTGCTCTTGCATCTTATCCCGAATTGGCTTGCCGTGCAGGTCCTTTCCACGTTGCTATGCACTTTGGGGTTTTCCCAGATATTTTCTGCGCCGGAAAGGACCAGGTATTTTACTTCCTGCAAAATGTGCTTGATGAAATCCTTGAGCTCTTCCCTTCCCCTTACATTCACATCGGGGGAGATGAAGCACCTAAGAAACGCTGGAAGAACTGCCCCAATTGCCAACGCCGTATCCGGGAGAATGGGTTGAAAGGGGAACACGCGCTCCAGGTCTTTTTCACCAACCGGATCGCCGCTTATCTTGACTCAAAAGGACGCAGGGTTATGGGCTGGAATGAGATCCTCCAAGATGGTCTTGTGGAAAACGCGGTCATTCAGTATTGGGCGGGAGGGCACCAGCGATTATTGGAAGCAATCCGGAGGGATAAGCGTGCCATTGTCATGTCTTCTTATCTGAGTACATATCTGGATCACGGTTATGGTCTGATGCCTTTAAGCCTGGCTTATCAGTATGAACCGGTTCCAAAAGAACTGGAAGAAGACAAAGCTGGGACCATCCTCGGCCTGGAATTTCCACTCTGGTCTGAATGGGTGCCGAACCGGGCGCGTCTCGATTATCAAGTATATCCTCGTCTTGTTGCCATGGCTGAAACCGGTTGGACCCTAAAAAACAAGAAAGACTTTAAAGACTTCGTTCAAAGGCTGGGAAAATTTCTGGTCCGACTGGATCTATTGGGGGTGGGTTACGCTCCACTCAAAGAAGCCCAACCGTCCAAACTCATGCAGTGGCTCGGTACCCTTACCATCCCCATTCCGCAAAGAGGGACAGCCAAGTAACCTCATGCTTTAATTTATTCACTGAAGGACTCGATGATTTTCTTAAAGAGGTTATTTTCATCTCCTGATCGAACTGGAACGTTTTATATTTTTCTGTCAAATGCCAACAGTGCGGGGAAACTATCCATGGGCAGATAGATTTAAGGAACGAACCCAGCCTGGACGTGTTTGATAATGGGAAACCTTGTTACACTTGCCGAAAAGTGCTGATCGGAAATGGGCGCTGTTTTCAGCAAATTGAAATGGTTATCAAATTCGATGGAGTTCGCCAAATGCCCGATCGAAAAATAAGCGGGGGCAGTTTCGTCGACACCATCTCGTGAAAAAATACAACTAACCTCATATTTTAATTCTTCACAAAACCCTAAAGGAATTTTCTCCTTTTAGATTACTTCTACAATTTAAAACCTTCATCCCGACGAGTCATCATCGGGATGATATATAGGTTTAATGAATACCGTGTGTTACGCGTACAATTGCTGACGGATTTCAACCACTTGTCTGCGTATCTTGTCATCCCGCTCGAGCAAATTGGCCACTTTCTCGCAAGCATACATGACCGTGGTATGATCGCGGCCGCCCAGAGCCAATCCAATTTGCGGTAAGGAAATATTTGTTTCACGCATCAAATACATGGCGATCTGGCGCGGCAGGGCCACATCCCTGGATCGGTCGGGGCTCAGCAAGCGATCCACGGATAAGTTGAACGTTTTAGCTACCATATCTACCACTGCACCTGGTTTTACGTCCTCGCGCTGTGGCAGGAGATCGGCGAGAGCTACATCAGCCAATTGAGGGGTTAAAGGCATACCGCTCAGGTCAGCAAATGCCACAATTCGATTAAGCGCTCCCTCCAGTTCGCGGATATTTGACTGGATTCGTCGAGCGATTAAGTCCAGTACTTCAGAGGGCACTTCATAGCCTAAGCGTTCAGCTTTCGAGCGAAGGATTGCCAGCCGGGTTTCCAGATCGGGCAATTGGATATCAGCAGTCAACCCCCACTCAAAGCGCGAACGTAACCGTTCCTCCAGTGTCACCAGGGACTTGGGGGGCCGGTCGGAGGACACAATTATCTGCTTGTTTTGACCATGCAGTGTATTGAATGTATGGAAAAATTCTTCTTGCGTGGATTCTTTCCCGGCAATGAATTGGATATCGTCAACTAATAAAACATCTGCAGAACGATACTTGTCTCTAAATGCCTGGGTGGTATGTGACCTGATAGCATTGATCATGTCATTTGTAAATTCTTCGGAGGAAACATATAGAACCCGTAAATAATGTTCCTGGCAATAATTACCAATGGCATGTAATAAATGAGTCTTTCCCAGACCGACGCCCCCGTATAGGAACAACGGATTATACGCAGTTGCAGGGTTCTCGGCTACTGCTTGAGAAGCAGCATGCGCCAGGCGGTTATTTGGACCGACAATAAAATTGTCAAACGTGTAACGGGGATTAAGAGTAGCGCTGCGAGTTACCTGCGGAATTTTCAACGAATCAGGGGAAATATCTTTCACATCGGCTGATTCTGATACCGATTCGCTTGTTAAAGTGGCATTGACAATGAAGGCGACATCAACTGTGCGGTTCATTATTCCCATCAACAGGCGTGTTACAGTGCTGGATAGGCGGCTTTCCAACCAGTCACGGGCGTAGGCATTGCGAACGCCGATCGTAAACAACCCATCATCATAGGAATGGATCTGGGTATCTCGCACCCAGGTATCAAATGATGCCTTCGGCATCTCCATTTGGAGTTGCCCTAACGCTGACTGCCAGGCTTGCTCGGCGTCCATCTCTTCCTCCAAACTTACTGATTTCCAGCGATTTGGTACAGGGATAGAGACCCACTGCTTTCGCAGTGGGTGGTTATTTTATTATTCAGTTGTTACCAACTTTATTCCTTGGGGGGAGGATAGTGCCTTTTATCCTTCACGAGACCATTCTAGCAGAAAACAGATTTTTATTCCATACTCCAAACCTACGCAAGCTTAAAAACATTCTATTTTTTAAGGTATACCTAACCTTAACAAGCCTTTCAGAATTGACTTTTTTAGCGCAGGAATTAAGCATGATTCAACCCCCCACAGCCGCCGGAGGCAGATTAATATTCGCCATATCTGGGGGTATATCTTGAACTCTTGCTTTCTTACTGAATATCACTACCCTAACCTTAAAAAATCAAGATGGAAACTTGAGCTAGTTTCGTGAAACGTGAAACGTTCAATCAGGCGTTTCGTTGTAAGAAAAGGGATAACTCATGCAATTTCGCGGGCGGGAAGACGTGGGACCCAAGCGAGAATGGACGTTCCTTCCCCAATGGCAGATGTTATATCCACATCCCCCCCTACATTTTGGACCCGAGTTAACATATTTGCGAGTCCATGACCTACTGTCTTGTTCGTCTTATCCAATTCAAACCCCTGTCCATTATCGGAAATTTCCAACAGGACTCGGTCAGAGGTCGTCCACAAATCAATTGTAACCTTCGAAGCCTTGGCATGTTTGGCAATGTTCGCCAGGGCTTCCTGGCAAATGTGGAAAAGGGACATCGCATGCATTTGCGGCAGGTCAGACAAAGGGTCCTTTGGGGCTGCCAGACTTACTTCCAATTTCGTGTTTTGACGAAATTCAGAAATTAATCTCCCCAACCCTTCAATGAGACTCTCCCCCTGTAATTGTCGCGGACGCAGGTCAAGAATATAACTTCGAATATCCCGTATGGTGTGGTTCAGGTCATCCATCGCCTTCTGCAAACGTTCCTCGGCATCTTTTGGATTATCTCGTAACAATGATCTTGCGTTTTCCAGGGCTAATCCAACCCCATAGATCGATTGGATGATGCCATCGTGGAGGTCCATCCCAATCCGTTCGCGTTCTTCAAGCACGGCTAGGCGACGTACATTTGAATGGAGGCGGGCATTCTCAATTGCGGTGCCGGCTCCTGCGGCAACCGAAACTAGCAGTTGGAGTTCACTTTGCGAGATTGTTCTCCGACTCCGGGTGGCGATGGTCAATACGCCGACAACTTCCCCGTGCGTCGTCAGTGGGATGCAGGCAATTTGCTTGAATCCTGCCTCCACCACCGCCTGCCGGGTACCTTGCATGTCCCTATCGAGATGATTGCTGATGACCGGTTTGAGAGTTTCTGCAGCCTTACCAACCATTCCCTCCCCTATCTTAAATCGATTACGTGTCCAGAAGGCTTCGGCTGCTTCACCCCTGTGTAATACAAGGCGCAAAGTCTCACCGTCTTCTTCTTTTAGAAAAATTTCACCGGCTTCGACTCTGAAATGAGCCAACAAAAGCGCGAGAGTTTTATTCAGAATTTCTTCGAGTTCGAGTGATGATGATAGCGCCAACTCTATCTGGTTGATCAGAGCCAGTTGATCATTTCGACGGGAAAGGGTACCCTCCCTTTCCTGTAATTGCTCATAAAGGCGGGCATTTTGAATTGCGACACCTGCGTAAGTGGATAATATTTCAATTATTTTTTCATCATCAGGGCTGAATTCACCATCATTGATTTTATCAGCCAGGTATATTTGACCTAATTGCTTTCCTCCGATGCGGATTGGTTCACCCAGAAATGAATGCATTTCGACATGGCCCGCAGGGAAACCGACTGCCCGCGGGTCTTCTTCGATCTCCGGGATGCGGATGTTACCGCCTTCGCCGTGCATCAGTGCACCGATTAAACCCAACCCGCGAGGTGGGTGCGGAATCTTCTTTATTTCTTCGGCTGTCATTCCAACTGTAATGAATTGCTTGAGTTTTCCCTCATCATCCAGCACCCCCAATGCCGCGTATTTAGCACCCGCTTGTTCGCACGCCAACGAAGCAATGCGCTCCAATAATGTCTCAAGCGAGACTTCTTTTACCAGTTCCAGGCTCGTCCGGTGTAATCCTATCAGTCTATCTTGTAACTCTTCACGCGTCAGGAGCATTCGGATACCTCAATATAGATAATTTTACTCTACATATCAGTTTTATGACAAGTTTGATAGATTTTGCCAGCCCACCCTGATAAAATGGAAGCATGACCTCTTCCCGGATCGCTGGATTTTACAATTTACCTTTGGGTGACAGGCTTGAGAGACTGGCGGAAGCTGCTGGTGTTAATTCTCACGAACTTTCACCATTCCAGACAGAAGGCTTATCACCGGACCAAGCCAACTATATGGTCGAAAATGCAGTTGGTATATTCAGTCTCCCGCTTGGAATTGGAGTGAATTTCATTATTAATGGCCGTGAGGTACTTATCCCGATGGCGATTGAAGAGCCTTCAGTGGTGGCTGGAGCTTCGTTTATGGCTAAATTAGCCCGTGCAGCAGGCGGTTTCACCGCCACTACCTCTGCACCGGAGATGATCGGTCAGATCCAGATCTTGGATGTCATAGATTTGATGGGGGCTAGTATGAAACTGCTCGAACATAAATCCGAGTTGCTCGCCGAAGCCGACTTGCTAGATCCGGTTTTAATTAAAGCTGGAGGTGGGGCACGTGATCTGGAAATACGCGTGATTGAGGAGTCTCCAATCGGTCCATTCCTGGTGCTCCATTTAATTTACGATGTCCGGGATGCCATGGGAGCAAACGCCGTCAACACCGCTTGTGAAAAACTCGCTCCCCAGATTGCCCATATCACGGGGGGCCGTGTGCATTTACGGATCTTGTCAAATCTCGCAGACAGGCGCTTGGTTAAGGCCAGTTGCACAATATTGCTCAGGGATCTTGCCTTCAAGAATGCAGACGGCCAAAAATTCACAAGCGAGCAGGTGCGGAATGGGATCATAGAAGCCTGGGCGTTCGCTGCAGCTGACCCGTACCGTGCAGCCACCCATAATAAGGGCATTATGAACGGCGTGGATGCAGTTGTCATCGCCACCGGTAATGACTGGCGTGCGATCGAGGCGGGTGCACACGCGTACGCTGCACGTGATGGTCGTTATACGAGCCTTAGTTCGTGGGGAATGGATAAGGACGGAAATTTAATTGGTGAATTGGAAATGCCCATGGCGGTTGGTATTGTTGGTGGGGCTACCAAGGTCCATCCAGCAGCTAAAGCTGCATTAAGATTAATGGGAGTCAAGACTGCTGCAGATCTGGCGGGTATCGTAGTATCGGTCGGACTGGCGCAAAACCTGGCCGCCCTGCGTGCCCTCGCCACTGAAGGCATTCAGCCGGGACACATGACCCTGCACGCACGTCAGGTAGCAACTGCTGCTGGAGCTATCGGTGAACAGGTTGATGAAGTAGCGGCGAAAATGGTAGCTGAGAAGATGGTGAGAATTGATCGCGCAGAACAGATATTACAAGAGCGTAAATAGTTATACGCTCCGGGGTTTTTATTTTCTCGACTTTAGCCTCCTTGCTATCTGCCTGTGGATTATCATAACTTAAGTCTATAACAACAAAGGAACCAACAACTAATCAATATCCGCTCTTATCTGGAACAGCAGTGTCTAGATCGCAGCATGATCAAGAAACTCTGGGTGCAATCCCAACACTACTTCCATTACCAGGGCCGTGTTCGACTCCAGAGCCCAACCATCTTAATGATTTCGTTTTTTAATCCATCACGATAAAAGACAATGGAAATATTTTAATAGTTCATGTCACCTCACGATTTTGGTTTTATCTGGACGATAGAATATATCCTCTTAAGGATTTATTAAAATCGATCCCCGAGGGACTTATCGGATATGGTGCTAATGGTTCGATACGTGGACCTCAATGTTACCCTATCATGTTTGAAGCGGTTCATGAGGGCAGAGGGCTGTTACAAATTAAAGATTTTCAATTATTGATAATCGTTGATAATAATATGCCCGAGTCCCCTTTTCCACTACATTAATAAAAGGCAAATTCATGACTACACCCCAAACTTATCCCACAATCCTAAAACCCGCTAAACCAGTAGGTATCATCGGATATGGAGCCTATGTACCTCGCTATCGATTACCCGCCAGGGAAGTTGCCCGTGTTTGGGTCGGAGGTCGAACTTCGGGATTACCCATTAAGGAAAAAGCCGTTCCGGGGTTGGATGAGGACGTCGTAACAATGTCCCTCGAAGCGGTGCGGAATGCTATGAAACGAGCCGGAGTTAATCCGGCTGAAATCCGCGCTGTCTGGATCGGGTCAGAATCTCACCCATATGCGGTAAAACCCACGTCAACAATTGTAGCTGAAGCGATTGGAGCTGCACCCCACGTCCAGGCCGCAGACATGGAGTTCGCCTGCAAGGCTGGTACGGAGGCCATGGTCATGGCGATGGGATTGATTGGATCGGGAATGGCTCACTATGCCATAGCTGCTGGTCTTGATACTGCTCAAGGAAAACCCGGCGATGCGCTGGAGTACACCGCAGCAGCAGGTGGAGCCGCGTTTGTCATAGGTCCTGCGGAGGAAAGTCTGGCAACCATAAACGCCTCCTACTCCTTCGTGAGTGATACCCCCGACTTTTGGCGGCGCGAATACCAACGTTATCCCGAACACGGCAACCGCTTCACCGGCGAACCAGCCTATTTCAAGCACAGTATCACCGCTGGGAAGACCTTAATGGAAGAATTGGGAACAAAACCCACAGATTACACCTGGGCAATTTTTCACCAGCCAAATGCAAAATTCCCACAGCGCACCGCTACCCAACTTGGATTCACTCCGGAACAAATCAAACCTGGGCTATTATCCCCCGTAATCGGGAACACTTATGCCGGGGCTGCCATTATCGGTTTAACCGCCACCCTGGATATAGCTCAACCCGGGGATCGAATTTTAATGGTCTCTTTTGGATCCGGAGCAGGTTCGGATGCATTTGATATTACTGTCACCGAAAAACTGCCTGGACGGCGTGACAAGGCTCTCAAGACTCAGGACTACATTGCCCGTCGAACAGAAATTGATTATGCAACCTACTCCCGGTTCCGCGGCAAGATCGCGATGAAATGATTATGGCAGATATCATCATTGCAGGAATAGGAAAAACCTCAGTCGGTGAACATTGGGAAACATCTCTTCGTTCGCTGGCGCTGCAGGCCATTCAAGCTGCCATACGGGATTCAGGGGGACTAAAACCGCAAGTGCTCTTTGTTGGTAACATGCTCGCTGCCACCCTTTCTCGCCAGGCTCATTTGGGAGCCCTGCTTGCCGATTACGCCGGTTTGACAGGAATCGAAGCTGGAACAATTGAAGCCGGTGGCGCGTCTGGGGGCGCTGCATTGCGACAAGGCTACCTGGCTGTCTCCAGTGGGTTAATGGATGTTGCCCTCGTGGTTGGAGTAGAAAAATTCACTGACATGATTGGTCCTGAACTTGAGAGTGCCCTCGCCTCCCAGACCGATGCTGATTATGAGTCTATTCACGGCTTGACGCTCACTTCCCAGGCAGCACTTCTAGCTCGAAAATATATGTTGGAAAATCAAATCCCTGCTGAAGGATTGGCATACTTCCCCCTGACAGCCCATAACAATGGAGCTGGTAATAAGTACGCAATGTATCGCAAGGCGATTGGGCTGGATACCTATGCGAAAGCTGAACTCGTCAGTGAACCGTTGAATATTTACGATATAGCCCCAAATGCCGATGGTGCTGCCGCGCTGGTCCTCACTAGGCGAGAATTATTACCAAAGGGTTTTCCTCATCCGGTTGTCCGACTGGCAACTTCAACCATCGCTGCAGACACGTTTTCCATGGCGGAACGTGGAGACCTTTTGTGGTTCAGCGCTGCACAAGCTTCGATTGAGCAAGCATTCCAAAGAACTGGTATAACGAATGACCAAATCGATCTGTTTGAATACTATGACATGTTTTCCATTTTTGCGGCAATGTCATTGGAAGCGGCTGGATTTGCAAAGCGGGGAAGAGGTTGGGAGCTTGCCAGGGATGGCTCCATCGCATTGACAGGCCAACTCCCATGCGCTACTCTGGGAGGGCTCAAGGCAAGGGGGAATCCCGGAGGTGCTACGGGCGTTTACCAGGCTGTTGAAGCGACCGAACAACTGAGAGGTCAGGCGGGTCCTAACCAGATCGAGGGGGCACGGTTTGCTCTTATTCAATGTCTTGGCGGGCCAGCTTCGATTGCTGTAACTCATATCCTTGAAAACATGATCTAGGGATGCGAAACCAAAGGCAGATAAGCCTGATAGTTCCTGATAGGTCGGGCGGATAGAATTATTAATTAGTTCTATCAAGGAGAAAAATAAATGGAAATTCCACGCCACTGGCGACTAAATCAACAACGGTATGGATTGGTTGGTGAAGTATGTCCACACTGCGATACCAAAATTTTTCCACCGCGCGATATTTGTCCCGCCTGCGGAAAAGATGCAAAAACTTCCTTCGCTTTCAGTGGACGTGGAGCGGTATTTTCGTTTACCACGATTTATGAAGCTCCCACCGGATTCGATGAAACCGCGCCTTACACCGTGGCGCTAGTAAAGCTGGAAGAAGGTCCTTTGGTAACTGCACAACTTACAGATCTTGGAGAGGCACATCCAGAGATTGGAATGCCGGTGGAGATGGTTACTCGCCGGCTACGGTCGGATGGGGACGAACGCGGCATGTTGATTTATGGCTATAAATTTAGGCCGATGTTGAAAGCAGCATAGAAAAAGTAATCTCCGGGTCCGCGATAGATCCGGAGATTTTCTTTATTTAATATTTGCACTTTATAAAATGGATTACAATTCCGTATCTCGAATAAATGGATGAAGGAGGCGCTTATGTTTCGACGAATACGTAGAGCCGCTTTTCAAGCCAGCACGATCAACCCGGTCCAAATGCAATCTCTCACCAATGCCAATCAGTTGGTTGCTAGCGGACATCCCGGACAGGCTGCCCCCCTCTTCGCTAACCTTGCCCAAGAAATGGAAATAGCTGCCCATCCTCGACGGGCGGCTAACCTCCATGCCCAGGCCGCTCACGCTTACGCCGACAGCCAGAATGAACAAGCAGCATTGGATCAAGCGCGCCGTGCACTAAATCTGTTTATTCAATGCAAAATGATTAATCGATTTCCTGTCTTCTATACCAATATCACTCGAAAATTGACAAACAAAGGGATGAAGTCCGCTTCGGAAACTTTGATGAGCGAATTCGGTTCAAAGATAGGACCAATGTCTGCGAACCAGACTCCCTCCCTTCCACACCAGGGGCAACTTCCCACCAACTGTTCGAAGTGCGGGGCTCCCATCCATAAAAACGACGCCAACTGGGTGGATGATCAGACCATCGAGTGCGATTTTTGTGGATCACTAATTAGGTCGGAATAATCCATTAAAAATAAATATAAACCAATAAGAGCCATAATATATTAAGAGAAATAAAACGTGCGATTCATAAGTCAAGGATAATATATGTGATTAATATAAGCGGGGGAGAAAATATATATAGTTGTCAAATTCGATTTCCCGAATTAACTTCTCCACTAACATCCATCCACAACTGCTTGAATTTAAGGGCATCCACTTCTAGCACCGGACTTTCACACATGATGCGTCCTTTCGCACCAGCATCGTTCAACGCGCGCATCAGGTTCTTGAAATCCAGGTCAGCTTCTTCCATAACCAGATGGTTCATTTCACCCTTCGGACCATAATTAATACCCGAAAGGTGAATGTGCATTTTTTCCAAGGCTTTTTTGCCAAGGGATCTCTGGTATAAATCCAGGGCAGAGATCCATTCCTCATAAGAATTCATCGCCCCATCGCCAAGGCGGGCATGCAGATGGGCAAAGTCTATACAGGGAATGACTCCGGGAATAGCTTTGGCCATTTCTAGCACATCCGACAGCGATCCAAGCATGGCACCTTTTCCACTGATTTCTGGACGCAGGATGACTAGGTTACCATCGTTATGAAGTTCGTCTACACAACCTTGCAAACGAGGAATGGTCACCTTGAGAACTTCCTGGGGTTCACGCCCAAAGTAAGTGCCAGGATGGAAAATAATATCTGTCGCTCCAGCAAGGTTCCCAAAGTGAGCAGCATCGATTAAATATTTGCGCAAGCGGGGCCACTTCTCATCATCTCCGTTGAGGTTTATGTAATAAGGGGCATGGACAGAAAGTGCCATGCCAGCTTCCTCAGCAGCTTGTTTGATGGCAGCACAAGTGATTTCACTGACCCGCACGCCCTGGACCCATGCCAGTTCAAGTGCGTCCAGTCCGATTGAGGCTGCATATTTAATGCCTCCCACTGTCCCCCCAGGTTTGGGCGGTGTGGCTACTGGAGATCCTACCGTGCCAAATCTAAATGAGAGAGACATTTTTTCTCCTTTTCGACATTATCACTTCGTCAGGAAGGGTTTTATAGGTGTACCCTGCAAAATCCCGGAAATTAAGTGTTTACACAATGATTACCTAAAAATCAATGGTAATTTCTCCCATAAGGGCGGCCCCAGAATTAGTAAGCCGATCAAAATCGACGTAAGGGAAGCAATTAATACAGCCGCCGCACCAACATCCTTCCCGATCTTCGCCAAGGGGTGTTGCTGGGGACTGGCAAGGTCCACAACCGCCTCCAGGGCAGTATTGATAAACTCGGCTGTCCAAACCAGCGTTATTGTTAATAACAGGACTGCCCAATCCCTTGTGGACAAATGTAGCCACCATGCCATCAGCATCACCAGCATGGAGGCAATTGCATGAATCCAGGCATTATGCTGGGTGCGTAAAACATACCACCAACCCCGAAAAGCATGCCTGAAAGCATGCGTACGTGAGACAAAAAAAATCCAGATTCTATTCATACACAATTGTTGGAGGGATCCCCAGACGGGTAAGAACCTCGGATTGGGCGGCCCACATGCGTGCTTTGTCTTTTGTCCCGGCGTGGTCATGACCCAGTAAGTGGAGTACACCATGGATCACCAGAAGAGATAATTCTTGTTCCAAGGAATGCCCTGCAGCAACGGACTGGGCTTCAGCTTGTGGCACAGAAATAATAATATCACCCAGGTAGCGACGGCCTGTTTCCGGATCCGTTTCGGATGATGGAAACGACAATACATCTGTTGGGGCATCTTTGTCGAGAAACTCGCGATCGAGTGCTTGAACCTGGGAGTCTCCAGTCAGTACCAGCGTCAGGTCGACATCTGGTGCTGACTGTTGAAGAAGTACTGCGTTGGCAGCCCGTTCTAATGTACCGGATATAAACATACGTCTAAATTCAGGAATAATCTCGATATTAATCATTTGCGCTGATTGACAAGAGATGGGTTTGGCATTGCTGGATCTTCAGGCAACGACAAAGGCTCTGACGTGAGTTGTTCCGGAGGATATTCTAAGCGGGGATGGTAGGTTACGCGCAAGGTATCGATAAATGACTCGGTAATTTTTGCCAGCTCCTGTTGAGAAAGCGGGGCATCATCCAGTTGACCATCCTTCTGACATCGTTCAATCACATTCCTGACAAGAATGCGCACTTCATCAACGTTGCGCGGCCTCTCAGCGCGTGCTCGCGCTTCAACTCCGTCAGCGAGCATTAGCAGTGCAGTTTCTTTCGATCTCGGGGAGGGACCGGGATATCTGAACTTACTTTCATCCACTTTTGAAGCATCACCCATTGCAGCTTGGAGAGCAAGGTTATATTGGTAGCGGGTGACGAGAGTCCCATGATGCTCTGTAATAAAATCGTTCAACCGGCGTGGAAGCCGGAATTTGCGAGCCAGTTTCAGCCCATCCTCAACATGACGGATAATTGCCGCAGCGCTGATTTCTGGAACAAGGTCGTTATGAGAATCTATCTGGTTCGGCGGCTGATTTTCTACAAAAAAAAGCGGATTCGTAGATTTCCCAACATCGTGAAATAAAGCCCCAACTCGTAATAGTAATGTATCAGCTTGGATGCGTTCGCCAGCCTGCTCGGCTAGGTTAGCAACTTGCAGGCTATGCTGGTAGGTCCCTGGAGCACGTTGGAGAAAATAGTTCAAAAGAGGTGAATCCGGACGGGAAATTTCGAGCAATTGCAAAGCAGTTGTCAAGCCTAAAAATTGAGCTAATAAATACTGCATCGGCAAGGCAATGCTTGTTGACGCAATTCCGGTAAATACTGCCGCTCCCATCAGTGTGGCAAGCCCCACCCAATCCATGTCAGTAAACGGAAGACGGTAAGCTGTCACCACGCAGGCTCCAGCGAAAGCAATGGCTAGGGCAGCATACATGAATTGCCCCACCCGCCGCGCTTGTCCAAGGGCTAGAACACCGCATAAGCTGCTCAATGTGTAATATGGAGCTAATCCGAGCGCATCTGGCATCCCATAAGCTGCCAGCAGGCTCATCAATAAGCCAAAGACCAAACCCTGTTCAGGTCCATAGAGCGCGGAGACCAGCAGAGCGAACGCAGGAACTGGAAAGAGATAAGGAATAATGGTCCGGTTGGGATTGATAACACGTGCGCCAACAAGAAAAATGGCAAATAGAAGGGCCAGTAATATTTGGCTGCGAAGATCA
>Ga0187878_1000943_pt1 | contig 30446 bp, 29 predicted proteins | sample June2016WEW_17_1_FD_132979 | JGI IMG/M metagenome (GOLD analysis project Ga0187878, IMG submission 132979) | Peatland microbial communities from SPRUCE experiment site at the Marcell Experimental Forest, Minnesota, USA - June2016WEW_17_150 | ecosystem: Environmental > Terrestrial > Soil >...
AAGTGGATTAATCAGGCGACTACACGTTTCAAGCGTCCCGATGGGAGCACGCCGATGAATTATGGCTACACGTTTTGGATGCAGGATGAGTGGGATGGCGTTCCCATGGACACATTCGCATCGAGGGGTCATAACGTAAACGACTGCTATGTCATCCCGAGCCTTGACCTCGTGATCGCTAGACTCGGAAACAATAATCCACAGAGGGAGCAGCGTGACATCCTCGTCAAGGATCTCTTGTCGGGAGTGGTTAGGGCAGTAACCTAACTCCTTAGAGTCGCTGCTCGAGTTTTTTCACGCACGCACTCGATGCAGTTGGGCAATGTGTTTCATTTAGAGCAGTTTGTGGCTTAGTTGCCTCATTTGGGTCGTTGTTGATATATGGATCTCATGAAAGGGATTTTTCGAATGCTTGTATGACTCAACAAGGGCAAGGTATCTATTTGGTGGGGAGAGGGACCAGCTCTGGGGCACTCCGGTTCAGCGAGGGATTGCCTTTGGTTCATCGTCGGATCACAGGGAACATTCAGGGGGGTCCCTGGTTCGCTTCTGGTTCACCTTGGGGAGCAAAAGGGGAGCATCCTTGGATCGTTTGCCTCCAAAAAACCGTGAAAAACCCGCCAAGATATGGGCGTAGAGGGCCTTACTATGTGGACGAGCATCACCGCCTAATGGACGTGGATGTGAACCAGAACAAGCTGAATAATTACAGGAAGCGGTCCGGCGTCTACCGTTTTGCTCCTGGTCTTAGCCTGGGTGAACCTGATTCGGTTCATGATGACGTATATTTGGGCCCATGGGCTTCTGAGGCGATCCAGTTTGAGTGCTGACGAGGTGAGTGGTTGGCTTGGTGAACTGCTCCAACTTTCCAGAACCAAAAAACGATCCGAGGCTGAGAGGGGACATGTTGAGGAGCTCTGCCGATTGCTCCGCGGGGTTGGGTATACGAACCAGTGGCTTGAGGATTTCACCGAGGGTGGGCTACCTAGTGGGAGTGTCAAGAGGTGGACTCGGGGGGTGGAGGTGAGTGATACGTCTGGGAGAGATGAGTTGATGGGTGAGCTTAGGGCGTTCGTGGAGGGCGGTCACAAGGTCTCGGATCTCGTCGGATACGCGGATGCAAAGAAGTGCCTAGATGGTGTGCCCATGACCTTCGCTCAGTGTACAGCGTTCGTAACTAACCTTCAGAAGCTGGATGTGAACCTCGAGGCATTCCAGCAGCTGAGTAAGGAGCTGGCTGACACTGGTCTGACTGCTAAAGGCATCCTAAAGACGAACGAGCTGAGGAGGAGCCTCGACGGTAAAGGCTTGAAGATTGAGGTCGAGGAGGAGATCTACGAAGCCGCGAATAGGCACGGCGACGGTGAAGGCGTGCTGAAGATGATAGCGGCTACCGAAAGCCTCGGGTCGATAATGGCTGAGGCGATGGCTCAGAAGAAGGAGAGCGACGATTACGCTGCGAAAATAGTCTCACAGAAGGCTGAGCTCGGCAACTTGGTCAACGAGACGGTTTCCTATAGGGGCACTGTGGATGTCGCCAAGACCCTCATGAGGCATGGCTTTGATTTGAATGCCTGCAACGAGCTGTTGAAAGCGGCTGAGAAGTACGGCTCAGCCCCAGGCGTTATCGGGGTGGTGAACATGTACAACGACATCAAGGAGATAAATGTGGGCGTCGAGGGCAAGAAGGTGGAGTTCAACTCCTGGGACGCCGGGGTGAAGAAGCTGCAGGCGGAAAATGCGTCCCTGCTCAACCAGAACGCCGAGGCCAACCAGCTTCTGGGCGAGATCGCGGAAAAGTACAGGAACAGCAAGTACCTCCAGGACATAGCCAGCATAGTGACTGACCCCCAGGGCGCCAGGATCCCCGGGCCCGCCTTAGCCCGAATAGGAGTCTCCTTCCTGACCGGGTTCATGATGTGCGCTGAGGCGTCACCTGATCAAAACAGGAAGCTCATCTCAGCTGCGGGAGCAACATCGATTACACGGTCACCAATCTGAACAACTACCTCAGGGGGGCGTAAATGATCGACGCCGCTGCCCTCATCCAGGATCTTGGGGCGCTGCTCGGTAACTGCAGCGTCGTCGAGGGGCTGGACAAGGCCGTGGAGTATAGGTCGAACACCAGCAGGAGGGAGGCAACCGTAGATGCCATAGATAAGATCGTGCAGAGTGTTGACGAATCCTACAGAAGACAGGCCCTAATCCCTGTCCTCCAAGGCATATACCTCGTGCATTCACGAACCAACGCCATGGGTGCATCCAACCTAAGCGTGGAGCCTGACACAAACATACGAGTGGGTCTCGACCCACTGGGAGATGGCTGGGTGAACAATATTGACAGCGGGGTCGAGAGATACACATACTACGGCGAGTTCGGGTTGAGGGTCGCCCGGCTACGCGAAGAGATACTACAGGGAAGGCTGGACACGATATTGGGGGTTAACCCAACCCTAATCCTTCACTGGATCTCGGGGCTAAGAGGAGAGCTGCTGCCAGCCCTCGGATGGGATCCGCTGAAGGGTGAGACATACACTAGGTTCGCCAACGACCCTTACCTTAATTCGATGAGGGAGCTCGATGCCGCCAATGAGAAGTTAGCGAGGAGTAGAGAGAAGGCTAGCATAGCATTTCAGAACTTAATCAAAACCCTCCTCCCGACTATTATTAACCGTTACACCAACGCGCTCGTAACTTATGATTACAAGGTATACCCGTTGGCTCTTCCCCTAGAAGACTTGAGTAAATCGGGGAACAGACCGGAAACTAAGCCTATCCAAGAGGCAGAAAGCGGGATGGCAAAACAACTCACGCGCGTAGAGAAGGAAGGGGCTCCGATAAACAAACCTGCACCCGAACCTATTGGTATAATAGGGTTTACACTAACCGACAGAATAGCTACCGACATGGGTCTGGAGAAAGAGACACGAGGAGTACTTGTAATCGGTGTATTCCCGAACTCCATCGCCGAGAAAGCAGGGCTAAGAGCTGGTACCATCCCCAGAGTGTTTGATGGTATAGAGGGCATGCTCGGCGGAGACGTCATCAACAGCATCGAGGACATACCCCTCAACAACACAGAGGAACTGAAGCACTACCTCAGCCAATACCACATACATGGCACAAAGATCAAGTTCAACGTACTAAGAAACGGAAAAACAATCGAGATCACCCTAGTCTATTAAAAAACGAATTTAACACGTGCTAAAGGCCGCCGTATTCGCGCGGCGGATAATTTATTGTCAAGCCCCTGTCGCGAATTTAATCGTCTCTACGGGTTTTTTCTGAAGTACTCTGATAGGATAAAACGCGCGGTTTCCTGTACGGAGTTTAACACGCGCGCGCATCAGGAATTAGAACACTTTGGCGACTTTTATAGTAACTAGTGTATACCACAAAAACGAGTAATCGTCAAGGCTAGGGCTCTTGTCGCCTTGACTAAATCATCCACTGGAACACTCTCATCCGGTCTGTGGCAGAGCCTCACGTCCCCGGGACCAAAGAGGACGGTGGGAATGTTACCCACATTTACAAGGTGACGCGCATCCGAACCGTATGTGACTCCCTCAATCCTTGCTAATGAACCAGTCGCGTCCTCGTACGCCTTCGCCACCGTCGTCGATACTACGCTGTCACTCGGGGTTCTCGCGGGGTTGAACTGTCCACCCACCCACTCGATCTCCGGCGGGTGAACCCTCAACCAATCATCCAAACCTGCGGCCTCAGACACGGCGTCCTCGAATAACCTGTGGGCTTCACCAACATCCTCGTCGACACCTATCCCGTACCTTCCCTCGAAGACAAGCTCCTCAGGAACCGAGGAGGGCCAATTACCACACTTGACTACACCTATGTTAAGTGGGATAGGTAACTTAAAGCGAGAAAAGAGGGGGTCCCTCACCATAGAGTTCCTCTTAGCCTCGAGATTCATCAACGTGTGATAGATGGGCATAAACTTGTCGAGGGCGCTCACACCCTCATCCCTCACACACGCGTGAGCCGACAGACCCTTAATCCTAATCCGAAAGCAGTGCGAACCTGCCTGCGCCGGAGCCACCTTTAACTCAGTTGGCTCCATAACGATGGCACCATCCGCTTTGTAGCCTCGGATAACCGCGGCGAGTGTGCCGACACCCCCATCCTCTTCACCCACGACGCTCTCCACAAATAGGCGCCCATCCAACTCGACACCCGCGTCCCTCACCGCCTTAACAGCGTGGAGCGCACAGCACAAACCACCCTTCATATCGACCGTCCCACGGCCAAATAGCCTCCCGCCCTCAACCGTGCCCCTCCAGGGTGGGTATCTCCAGTTCGACTCATCCCCTGGCGAAACCACATCGATGTGCCCATTCAGTATGAGGCTCCTACCGCCGCTTCCCCCCATTGTACCCACGACGCCGAGCCCCTCCTTCCTGTCAACCCCCATACTGAAGTGGGGATTCTTTCTGAGGGATTCCAAGTCGATCTCCCAGACATCCACACCTAACCCCACATTCCTCATCATAGAGGCGACGAGGCGCTGGGCAGCGCTCTCCTCCCCAGTAACACTAGGCATCTCGATGAGGTCACAGACGCTTTTGACGAGGCCATCGATGTCTATAGAACCAAGAACCCTCTCCTCAACGCTATTCATTGCAATCACTCTGAACGGAGAATCGGGCGGGTGAGACACGTTGGCCCACCCTCCGTCTTCAACGAGATCTCAACTCCCCTGTAACTAGTCACATCGCAGCCTGCATCTCTTAGAAGCTTCTCAGTCAACGGGTTTCCCTCAGTGATGAGAGCCTTACCCGGAGCAAGCGCGAGAACATTTGTGCCCATCGTGTTAAACTCCGCCTCGGGCACACTGAGCATCGTGACACCCATCCCCCTGAGCAGCCTCCAGAAGGGAACTGGTAGCAAAGGAAAGTAGACAACCGCAAGGTCGCTCTTCACGAAGCTTATCAAGGACATTAAATGGAGACAAGCCTCAGGTCCCCCGAAGTAGGGGAGCTCAACGGGTGTAACCTCGACGCCGAGGGGCTTCATAGCCTCCCTCATCTGTCGTAGTCCATCAGCGTTGGTCCTAAAGCCTTGCCCCACCGCCAGGTTACCCTCGTTAAGCCATAGGAGATCACCACCCTCCACCGTCGCTTCACCCGATACACAGTAGTGAATGGGAATGCCTAGCTGCTCCAAGCGACGCTTCATCGAGGCCTCCTCACCCTTCCTCAGCTGCTTACCCATCCTGAGGATCACAGTACCCTCCTCAGTCACGATAGCCGGATCATAGGTGAAGATTGAGTCAGCGTGGTCAGGCTGAACCTCAGGGTGGTACAGAACCTCAGCACCCGCTCCCTTCAGGATCTCAACGAATGCATCGTGCTCGCGTCTTGCCTCTCCGAGGTTCAGTTTATCTAGATAGTGCCATTTCTTGTAGTCCTCGACCGCGAAGTGTTCGTCGGGGCGCTTCACCAGCACCCTCCTAAGGCTTGTAACCATACTCTGACAGCCGTATCCTTTCCCCATCTTCATCCACCTTGAACCAGAATACAGGTAATTAGAGATCAAATACGGCGACCACGTATATCTATATACACGCTCATTATTTCTCGAGGCCTCGCGCGGACGAAACACTTCGTAATCAATGTACACGAACGGTTAGCGAAGACGAAGACCCATCCGTTTTCCGGTAAACAGGTACAGGTGAAGGTCAATCGTTACATGCGCCTTGAAGAAAATTTTAGAAAGTCAATATCATTGACGTATAAACCCATCATCTCCACGGTTTGTTGAGTGGTTATTCATCTCCATTTTAGTTGATCTAGATAGGTTGGGTGAGGCCTAAATTTCCGGCAAACGTTTTCGATTGGTTCTCCTACAACAGTTATCTTATTCAAGTCTGCTACACCAACTCCCCAGTAGTTTAGATGATGTAAATACCCGATTTCAAGCGGCTCGAAACCCATTATCTTCGCCATCACAGCGTCGAGAGATACCGGGTGTAAACTCGCTGATGAAACGCCAAGTTCGACAGGGTCTCCGTCGACTGGTCCAGCCCCCTCCATGCCTACAAATCCATCTATCAAGGCGAGGTCGGGCATACAATGCTTACCGAGAATAGCGATGTTTTCATTGATTGCTCTTGTCCCCTGATGGATCTTTTCTTTCTCAGATAGTGAGACCAGCGAGCCAACAACCACGTTCTTGATAGAGAGGGTCGCTATCACAGTATCGTGGGTCTTAGGCTTCGCCACTGAGACGAGGTAGTCGCTATCCAGTAAAGTCTTTGAGACATGGAATTTGATTGGTTTTAGATTACTGTCCACTCCCTCAAGCTCAACGAATTTGTCTTCGTTCAGATCCACGGTTTTTAATTGATACTCTTCAATTAGAGAGTCGTAGCCAAAGTTTGTGATGGCTTCCCCCAGTCTCTTACCCGAAGGGCCTTCTCCAAGTATTATCTCACCATCGTAAAATTGAGATAATACGTCTAACACCGCCCTAACCGATTCGACGTGGGTTGCCGCCAACTGAACAGTGGTTGAAACAAAGTTAGGTTTCACGAGGACCTTCTTTTTCCCCTTAATACTTTCAGCTATATTGTCTTCAAGGGGTTTCAGGGCTTTCCGGCTACCCTCATAATATCCATTAGATTTACTCACCGATACGATGGGCTCTCTTGAAAAGTCAGTCATATGTTTCCACCACAAGAAAACTTGTCCATAAGTGTATTTCTTTCATCACCATTATGATACCGTCCACGCATATTCATACTTCTGTACACTCTAATGATATCATACTCGTGCCACCATCGAGCCCGCGCGATTTACTTACATCTGTAATTTCCTTAGACCTTTTTCGATACGATCCATAGCCTCAACGATGTTAGCCTTGGTGGTTGAGAAGACTATTCTAATATTACCCTCCGCACCAGGTCCGAAATAACTAAAATCCTTCCCGTGCCCAGGGACAACCCCGACTCTTGCCTCTCTCCGGAGATACGATGTCATCTCCTCGCTCGTCATCCCGAAGGATGATATATCTGGGAACAGTACATACGTTCCTTCCGGTTTCTGGCAACTCACATCCTGCATCTCAATGAGCCTATCATATGCATAATCCCGAATGCCCTGCAGGTGTGTGAGGAACGCGTCTGCCCAGTACCATGCCTTGGTGTACGCCGCAATCCCCGCGATCTGAGAGACGCTATTAACGACATAGAAGTAGCCCGGAGCTACTAGTTTCAGCCCTTTCATGACCTCCGGGTTTGTAGCTACCGCGTAGCCTAGGTTAAGCCCCGCGAGGCCAAAGGTCTTTGAGAAGCCATGGAGGGTGATCGTTCTCCCCGCGATCTCCGAGTTTATGCTCGCGAGACTGATGAATTCTCGCCCATCGTAGATTATGTCACTCCATATCTCATCACACATCACGGTCAGGTTGTTGTTGACCGCGAATTCGGCGATGTCTACAAGCTCATCGCGTCGAAACACTCGCCCAAGTGGGTTATGAGGATTGCAGACGCAGAGGAGTCTCGTTTTCGGTGTAACTAATCTCTGGAGGCCTTCGAAGTCTAGTTCTCTGCTCTCCTTGTCGATGGGGCTGATGAGTCGCTTAGCCCCGGCCTCGTCAACTGCGCGTCCGAATAAGAAGTCAACGGGATCAAATATGATCGCCTCATCCCCCGGATTACAAGCGTAGCGAGCGACAAGCATCATCGCCTGAGCTACCCCACTCGTGACCATAATGTCATCTGGCCTACACGGTATCCTTTTCCTGCTTCTCACCGTGTTAGAGATGACTTCTAGGAGGGCTCTGTTCCCATACGATTCACCATAGCTGAAGACGCCATCGCTACCCGCGGAGGCGATAGCCTCTCGTATCTCTGGGGCAGATTGGAAGTCAGGATCTGCAGCGAAAAGAGGAATCACCCCTTCTGATAGGGCTGCCCACTTCGCAGGTGCATATTTCTTGATCAGGTCGGGTGAAGGCGTATCATCAAAAAAATTCATGTTTGAATCATTAATTTTTTGCCATCCAGTGATATAAAATGGGCTGCTGATATACACTTCACGCACACGAGTGCCTCTACGGATGAAGAGTTAGCCCCTTCACAACCGTGTCTATCTGCCTCTTCGTATTCCTAATAGCCATCCCAACGAGATTCAGATCCTCGCCCCTCACCTTCGCGACCTCGGCGCGGTTATCCTCATCGTTATAAGTCTTGAAGAGCTCCTCCGTGTAGATGCTGAATTTCATACCTCTCTTCATAGCCCGACCGTAGACCTCCCTCATCTTCTGCCTGTTAGCGCCGAAGATAAGTATGGGCTGCCTGCTCATGGGGAGGTAGACATTACCTGAAGCGTCCACATAGTTCTCACCCACAATCTGCTCGGTGCCAGCGATCCCGCTGATAGTGAAAGCAGTGACGTTCAGCTTCTGCCACAATGCGAGGTCATCTCTTAGTATCACGACGATTTTTGTATCAAACTCCATATCCAGAAGCAGTTTCTGGTTTCTAATAAGCGATATTGTTACAAGATGGCATTTGAATTTCGAGGTTGTGCGCGCGCGCATTCCAAAGTGAATTTGTGGTTATGTCTTTCGAACATGTGAATTTTGTCCACACTTGTAGCATTTTCCGTCATGAACGGAAACGACGTCCCCGCATCTTGAACACTTGTATCTACTTTCTTGGTTATCTAGAAATTCTTTAATCCCCTTACCCTCAATCTCTTTTTGATTTTCAATCATACTCATTTCATATTTCTCCCGATACCTCTTATCAATATGAGTCAAATTTCTACATGGCATCTTATCACATTCGAAGCAGAATCTGATTTCATTATTCGAAATTTTTTTGCATCCTCTTTTAATGTAGCAGTTTTTATCGCTTGGAAGACAACCTTGACAATGAATTACTTTGCCCCTTTCCTTGGGGATGCCTCTTGAGTATGCTAGGTACCGCTTACAAATTCCACAATTCATCCCACACGGTGCCACTAGTTCAGGAGCAAATTTTCCTCGCTGCATCTATTTCTAATACCAAAAATATCATTTTAACTCTTATGTCGAACGCCTGATGTCCGACTGCCTCGTATGATCCATGATATTGTGATCAGTGCGCGCACTGCTCTATATCTTCTCCAACACTCCACAGGAAGATCTCCGCTGTCGACTTGCCAATATGCTTAAACCGCCTGCTCAAGTCCTCGATAACCTTAGAGTATTTATTGCACTTGTCGAGACCATCCAAGAACTCCTGGAAGCTCCCGAATTCACTCCTGATTGCCACCATTTGACGAGCATTGAAGATGGTGGCGGCTATCTTAGCCCTATTTCTCACTATCCCCGGATCCTCCATCAGTCTATACTCATCCTTCTCCGTGAACTTCGCCACCTCTTCAATTGAAAAGTTCTTAAAAGCCCTCTTAAAGACTCCCCATTTCACATCGATAGTTTTCCAGTTGAGACCAGCATTGAATACAGCTCTTGTGAGGTTCTCGAAGTAGGCATCATCCGTTAGCGGTCGATTCTTTAAGTAAGCCCATTCAGGCGAAGTCCAGTTTTGCTGATCGTCCATGACTCATCTACTGGTTTTCTGTGAAATCATACTTATAAAGCCGTAAATTAAGAAATCCCAAAAATAAATAATATGCCCGCTCCTATAAAATGCGAAATCTAGCATAGTTCCAAGGACGCCCCGATTCTATGCAATGATGAACCGTTAAATCGATAGCTATGTGTTACTCATTTGATTGCAATGCCCAGGAAGATCACTCTAGAAGACGTGGAGGCACTGATGATCGGTGGCACGATTCTCGGAGGTGGCGGCGGTGGCAGACCAGACATAGGGCGTGCCGCTGGTAAACTCGCAATGGAGCTGGGGGGAATCGAGCTCTGGAGCCCAGAGGAGACGCCCCCGAGTGGAGGGTCATCATCGTCGCTTCCCTGGGTGCTCCGACGCAGAGGGGAGAGACGAAGTACCACCACTTCATACGCGCCATCCAAATGCTGCGGGAGGCTGGTGTAGAGTTCGACGGAGTTATAGCCGCGGAGAACGGCGGCTACAACAGCTTCGGAGGCTGGATACCCGCGGCTGCACTCAACATCCCGGTGGTTGACATACCAGGAGACGGCCGCGCTCACCCCACCTCCATGATGGGAAGCATGGGTATGCACCGCGTTGAATACAAATCCGTTAAAGCTGGTGCCACCGAGGGAGCAGAGATGGTCTGCTGGGGGAGCCTCCAGAGGACGAGCAACCAGATTCGCTTCATGGCAGAGGACTGCAAGGCCGTCATAGCGATGGCTCGGGACCCTATACCGGTCAAATGGTGCCTCGAACACGGTGCACCAGGAGCAATACAGCAGGCCATCGACCTAGGTCACACTTATCTCAAGGCTAAAAAGGGCGACGCAGCGGTGAAGGCTGCTGCTAGGTTCCTCGGAGGCGAACTCAGGGACAAGGGAAAGATATTGGAGTTGAGAAATGAGGCGAAGGGGGGGTTTCGACGTCGGCACTATGATAATTGAGGGGGAGAAAAAGTGGGAGCTGAGCTATGTCAACGAGTACATGACCTTGGATTCCGAGGGGAGGCGAGTCTCCACCTACCCGGACCTAATAACGACGTTCGATGTCGAAGGCAACCCCATCACAAGCACGAGCCTCAGCATAGGAGACATCATCTATCTCGTCACCGTCCCTAAGGAGAAGATCAAAGTCGGCGATGGTAACAGGTACCCTGAGATATACGAACCCATCGAGAAGGCACTTGATAAACCCATGATAATGTACCTTAAGGGCTACCTCAAATCCTAGAACCCCATAAATAAACGAATTAATATCCTACACAAGAACGCATTTTTTCGTTTTAAGCATTCACATGCTGGATTCGCAGGAAAAGTACACGCTCCTAAGACAGGCTGATCCACCAAATTTTTCTCTTTTTATATCCCTCACAAGACCATGAAGATCTTCCTCGAGTACACTTACGGGACTTGTACTCCTCCTTCGATTTGCTGACTACGCGCGCGAGAGCGTGCATACTGATTTTACTGCCCTTGCGATAACATTCTCTGCGCGAGAGTTTCGTGTGTGATGACATTCTTAGTGTTTTGTCGTCACATGAGATGAACTCATATCTAGGTAGCATGTGTATTCTCATACAGTGAATCAGCAATGGTTTATGACTTCGACACGATAATCGACAGACTCCCAACAAGCTCCTCGAAGTGGAGCTACAGGAAGGAATACTCGGGTGTAGCGGACGTTATACCTCTCTGGGTCGCGGACATGGATTTCGCGAGCCCTCCAGCGGTCCAGGAAGCGATCAAGGCTCGGGCAGCCCACCCCATCTACGGGTACACCAGTAGTACCGAAGCGTACTACAACAATTTCATCAACTGGATGAAGAAGCGTCACGATTGGAGCGGGATCCAGCGGGAATGGATCTGCTACTCACCAGGCGTCGTAGCAGGCTTCAACTTTGCAATCCAGGCATATTCGCAGCCCGGTGACAAAGTCATCATCCAGCCACCTGTCTACTACCCCATGAAGAACGCGATACTAAACAACGGTAGGCAGCTCGTCGATAACCCCCTCAAAATCGTGAAGGGAAGATACGAGATGGATTACGAGGACCTAGAGAAGAAGATCGATGGCAGGACAAAGATGATCATTCTCTGTAGCCCCCACAACCCAGTGGGCCGGGTCTGGACCAAGGCAGAGCTTGAGCAACTAGTGGAGGTCTGCGAGAAGAAAGACATATTGATCATATCTGATGAGATCCATTTTGACCTCATCCTTGGGAAGATAAAGCACACCTGTACCGCAACTATCTCAGAGAAGGCGATGCAGAGAACTGTGACCCTGACTGCCCCCAGTAAGACCTTCAACCTCGCCGGATTATCTAATTCGGACGCCGTCATACCGAATAAAAAGCTCAGGGACGCGTTCCTAAACGTAACGACGAACTCAGGTATCCACTCCGCCAACATATTCGGAATGGTGGCGCAGGAAGCAGCATACGCGAAGGGTGAGGCATGGCTGGATGAGCTCCTCGTGTATCTGAAAGGGAACCTCGCTTACCTTGAGAAGTTCATCAAGGAGAAGATCCCCGGACTAAAAGTATACCCGCTTGAGGGCACCTACCTCGCATGGGTGGACTGCACCTCCCTAGGCATGGACGACGCAGTTCTCCATGACTTCATGCTGAAGAAGGCGAAACTCTGGTTTGACGATGGCACGATGTTCGGTAGCGGTGGATCCATGTTCATGAGATGGAATATCGCTTGCCCAAGAAGTACCATGAAGCAAGCCCTTGAGAGACTCGAAAAAGCAGTCAAAGGAATCAAAGCTTAAGACTTCACACACTGAATCCGTTTTTTTATCTTTCTCTTCTCTTTATTCGTGCAGAGTTAGAGATCATCAGATCCTTTTACGGTGAATCAGAAGGTAGTAGAGGGAACCTACGCCAAGCGCAACCAAACCAACCACCAAAGAACTGGGCGAAAGGAAAACAGCAAAGACTAAGAAAGCTAAGCAGCTCATCACCCCGAGCAAGGGCACATATGAAGGGTAACGAGCATAAGATTTCGGAAGCCTAACAGCTGACAAGTTCCCAATACAATAGTAGAAGAGCATCGCAAAGGTGCCTACAGCAACCACGCTGCTCAAATCGAAGAATAACGCAAGAGCAGTCATTAAGGCACCTGTCAGGATCACTGAGATACTTGGTGATCCGTATCTGGTGTGAAGCCTACCTAGTGCGGTGGGCATGTCTCCGCGCCGTGACATGGCGAAACCTAGTCTCGAGACTCCGAGGATGCTCGTCAGGAGGACACTCGCAGTGGAGATGATTCCCCCCAGGGAGACGAGTAGGACAGCCGTGTCGCTTCCCGTTACCGCCATCGCGACAGCCAACGGGTGCCCTGTACCTGAAAGGCCACCAGCACCCACGAGCCCCACCGCCACCAACCCCACAGCAATGTAGAAAACCGTTGATATAGCGAGTGAGAGCATAATCGCCCTAGGGACGACCCTCTCAGCATCCTTGATCTCCTCAGCGACCATAGCCACCCTCGCGCGTGCGCGCTGGATCCCAAAATAATTGAGGCCGGTAAAAGCAACGCAGACTACCGCCGCCACAAGGCTCGGACTCAGATTTTGGAACAGGGCAGCAGAGTAGTTGCCCAGCCCGAGCCACCGCTACCCCACTGAAGATATTTGACAGAATCCACATCTAACCTCCAAGGAACCCAGCAGCGGGGAAGAGTAGCCTATACCCGTACTCGTAGACGCTTCCCTCCTGTGGTAACCATGCTCCCAACTCCGCGTAGCTTAACGCAGTGAAGAGGCTAGTTATCGCGGCGAGCAACATTGAGACAACGAGGGCTGAGCCCGCTAACCCAGCCACAATCCCCGTCACAACGAATATGCCACCCCCGATGATCGCTCCAACGTTTATCGCTGTCGCATCGAAGAGGCCTAGCCTCCGCTTAAGCTTACCATCGGACAGGACCTATCCCTGTAAACCCATCGGGAACCATACTAATTAATATAAAACAATTTGACACCTATCCCGAAAAAAACCTCGATGCCATTATTACTTGAGGATTTCTCCAAGGATCCTAAGATGATTGCCACCTAGAATCTTCTTGATATCCTCCTCCTCATATCCGCGTCGGACGAGCTCCCGAGTAATATTTGGCATCTTCGAGACGTCCTCAAGCCCCACTGGTGGCGTACCTATTCCATCAAAGTCGGATCCAAGACCCACGTGATCCGGCCCCACCCTCTTCACGATGTAATCTATATGGTCCACAAGCTTCTCCACGGTTGCCCCTTCCTTTGCTACGAACTCGGGGGCAAAGTTCATCCCCGCAACCCCACCGTGGTCCGCGAGGGCGTTAAGCATGTCATCGGTGAGGTTCCTCTTGTGGTCGCATACTACGCGGCTGTTGCTGTGGCTCGCGATGAATGGGCCCTTCTTCACATCGGCGACATCCCAGAAGCAAGAGTCGCTGATGTGGCTTGTGTCGAGGACTATGCCGAGGCGATCCATCTCCTCTATGGCTTTGACGCCGAGATCCGTGAGCTTGCTCTCAGCGCGGGAGGCTGCGAGACCATCCGCGAAGGGTGTTCGCCAGTTCCACGTGAAGCTGACCATCCTGACTCCGAGCTTGTAAAAGTCGCGAAGCACACCGAGATCACCCATCAGAGGCTCCGCCCCCTCGATTGAGAGGAGGCCACTGCACATCCCAACCCTCTTCGCGGCTCTAATCTCTTCTACGGATACCACGGGCACTATATCCTCCTTATTCTCCTCCATCTCCGTGTAGAAAACATCAGTCATTTGCATCGCCGTAAGCAGGGCGTCATGCTGCCCTTCCCGGCGCCCAGTGTACATGGCGAATGTCTGGCAATCCACCTCCCCCTCCTTCATTCGGGGGAGATCTATGTGACCACGTTCACTCCGTTCACCAAGCTTCCTCGCAGGGGGTTGCCCATATTGCTGAGGCATGAACGCCATCAAAGTATCGCAGTGTGTATCGACGACTATGGCCTCCTTATGAATCCGCTTCGCCTCCTCCTCCTGCCTCGCAGAGAGTTCGACCATAACAATCCCCTCAACCATCACCCCCATCATGTAAAAGGTTTAAGGGCTACCCTTTACCTTCACTTTCATCCACCCCACCGGAAAAAAGCGGGGTAGGTTTAAAAATAGAGGACTATTAGACTCAGGAGTTCAGAGGCGCCGCAGGATGCTGATCAAGGAAGTCATAATCAAGAATTTCATGTCCTATGAATACGCACGCATCCCACTCAGGGACGGCGTAAACGTCGTCTGCGGCCCCAACGGCGCCGGGAAGAGCAGCTTCCTCCTAGCCATATGCGTCGCACTAGGCGACACCTACACGGAGAGAAGCAAGAAACTCAGCGACCTCATCCGCTGGGAGCAGGATCAGGCCGAGGTCAGCCTCATTCTAGACAATAGCCCACGTGAGAACGGAAGACGCCCCGTCCCCACATTCAACATCGACGAGGTCCGCCTCGCCCGCAACATACGCCGCGACGGAAAATACACCTTCGAACTAAATCAACGCACCGTATCTAAGACTGAGGTCGTTGAACTCCTACAGGGATTCGGCTTCGACCCCGACAACATGCTCATCATCATGCACCAGAACATGCCTGGCCGCTTCGCAAACCTCAGCCCACAGGAACGCCTCGTCATGCTCGAGGAGGCAGTCGGCTTCAACACCTTCCGTCGAGACGTCGTCGACGCGAAGCAGCGCCTCGGCGGGATCCTCAGCGAGGAACAGAGCCTAAACCAGCTACTCGACCGCGCCCGCGAGACCCTCGCCTACTGGAGGGAACAAAATGAACGCCTGCAGGAGAAGAAGCAACTCCAGACACGAATGAACTTCCTCCAACGCGAGATGGCGTGGAGCAGGGTACTCCAACTGGAGGGACACGTCAAGGAACTAGAGCAGGAGCTGGACCAGGCAGACGCCGACCTCTACAACGCTGAGGAGGAGATGAACCGCTTTGGCAAAGCGGTTGTCGACAGCGACGAGATGCTCAAGCAACTACGCGGCCTATGGATGCAGTTCATAGAGAGAAGAGTCGAGGCCGAAAGAGCCCTCGGGATAAGTGAATTCAGCATAAACTCCTCGAAGGACCGCATTCAGAACATAAACAAGATGCTCGGCAGCAGCGGTGAGCAGAGAAAAAAGCTCGAGATAACCGCCCAGACTCTCAGAGAGCGTCTCAAGAAGGGACCCACAAAGCTCGATGACTACTTCAACATCATAGACGAACTAGAGAAGACGCAAACGGAAACCTTCGATGGATGGAGTGGTGAGCTCATCACCCAGAGAAGCGAAGCCGAGTCTAGGATCAAACAGCTTAGCAAACAGCTTAGCGACGCAGAGGTCGCAGTAAGCCGCGTCACCGAGGAGATGGAGATCCTCCGCGTCAACATCGACACTGCCACCGACCAACACGTCGAAGGCAGGATACAGCTAGCCCTCCTCAAGGACAAGCGAGGCCGCCTCAAGCGCCACATCGATGAGTTAAAGGCCGAGATCGACCGCGCTAACACAGAGCGCAGAGACGCCGAGGCCGAGGCACAGATCAAGGGACCACGCATCGAGACGGGAAGAACAAGCGACGACGTTCTCAACGAGATCAGGAAGACCTCAGGCATACTCATGGGACTAGCAGAGGTCCCCGAAGACGCAGAGGAGATGTACGACTCCTATAACAAGACCTACAAAGAGATACAGGAGAAGGTCACCCAAGTCCAGGAGGACCGCCGCCAAGTCATGACGGAGATAGAGGAAAGAACACGCAAGTGGAGTGAGGTCATCCACAACCTCCTCGACGAGGTTAACGCCCGCTACCAGAGCCTTCTAAGCAGACTCCAAGCACGTGGGGAGACCCGTCTCATAAATCCCTCAGACATCGAGGAGGCTGGTCTTGAGATATTCGTTAGCTTCAAGGGTGGGCAGCTTAGTCGCCTCGACCCCTACACCCACAGCGGAGGCGAGAGAAGCACAACAGTGATGGCTTTCCTGCTCGCCTTGCAGCAGAACGTACTAAGCCCATTCAGAGCAGTAGACGAGTTCGACCTCCACATGGACCCAAAGAACAAGGAGGTCGTCTCCGAGTTCATCGTCTCAACCATGGAGGGTACCAAGGACCAATACATGGCCATAACACCCAGCCAAGTCACCTTCAAGGGAAAAGATGTCCACATCATCATGATCCACAAGACCGAGGAAACGAGCAGCGTAAAGCTGGTGCAAGAATGAGCAGCAGAAAAAGGGACGAACTCGACGGAGTCATTAGCCTCTGCCGTGCCGTCCAAGCTGGTAGCGTCGAGCCATTCGCGGTAGACATCGACTACATGCTCGAAGTTATACGCAGATACTACCCGGAGACAACAAGCCTCCGAGACTTCTGCACAGACGCAGCAGCGATAAATGGTCTCAGCGAGGTCCTCCAAAGCCAGAACAACTGGATACAACACCAAAGCACCACCCTCTACAAGGACCCGTTCCTCCTGAACCAACAGATTCAACGAATGGACATCTCCGCCATCGCCGACTCGTTCCTCAGGAGCTGGCACCCGATGGTGCAAATGGAGCAGCTCAGCGCGAGCACACTTGCTGGAAGCCTCAGCTACTGGACCGACCTCATCCCACTCGCGGAGAGATGGAAGGAGTCCAACCCCCAATTAATCGACGCAGGCACCGCAACCCTGGACGAGGCACGTGCCCTTGGGTACCTACCTGAGGAGGGCTTCGCGGAAATCATCGAGTCCTTCTGGAGAGAACTAGAGAAACACGTCGGCAAGGGTGGCCGCATCAGCTATTGGGACTGGATTGGGGCAGACACATATGAGGAGTCAGTGAAGCGCAGTTACCTCACGGTCTTCTTAGTTAGTTACGGCTACGCAAACATTGAATCCGACAGATTCGGAGAGAAAATAGAGATCATACACAACATCGAGCCCAACCCAGACCCGGGTCAGGTGCGGGTCAGCATACCCACATTGGTTGACTACGAGGAGTGGAAAATATGGCGAAAAGAATAAGATCAGAGGCCGGTTACGCCCACAAGATAAAGGATGCAGCACATCTACTATTCTTCCAACATCATAGGTTACCTGGTGTACGTGGATGGGAACTCCGCCAGGAACTCGGTCCAGATTGGCAAAACGTGCTAGAAGTACTCGATAAGCAGGTCCAGCCTCTCGACCTCCAAGTCACGAGGGTCCTTGATGACACAAACATTATCGACCCAGATCAGGCCCAACTCGCCGACGCTCGATACTACATTACCATGCGCAGCGGCATCGACCAAAAAGCTGCAAAGACAATTGGCTGGCGCGTTGATGACATAGCGGGTCTCGCAGTCTCCATCGCCTACATAATCTCGAAGCAGGGGAAGACACCACGCACGGACGTGGAGAAGCTCCTCCAAGATAAGCTACCTGGATGGCGAGTGAAGATGAGTATAGACCGATACATTCAGCAGGGTTACCTCGGCGAGGACGAAAAAGGCGTCCTCTACCTCGACTGGAGGAGTCGCGCGGAGGTCGACCAGAAGCAACTAGTAGATCTTATAGTTGGATTCGGGAAGAAGACACAGGGAGAGCCCCCAAAGCCAAAAGACGACGAGGAAGAGGAAGAATAAACCCTACTTCCAATAGGATCTTATATCGCAACTATCCTCTTCATGAGAGACTCCGTCAGCTCGGACCACCTTTATGGTTACACTTTGCCTCTACTCAATAAAAATAGCCTTGAAAAAGGCAATCAAATTGTTAGATTAAATTAAAAAACATTTAACTCTTAAAACCATGGGTTGAGTCCCTTATTCACCCTAAGAACGGAAAGAAGTAACTAAATTTGTTATAAAATTTAGTATATTGAGCCGATTCCTTTTTGAATAAGGTCCGAAGTGAATAGTAGGCGTAGGTCTGAGACCCCTAAACGGTGTATTTGCTGATGTCTGGTGACGACCTCAAGCTCGAACAGCTTGAAACAATGGCTTCCGATCTCCGCAGAAAGCGGAGCGAACTATTTGAACACGTCAATCGCTGGCGCGATGAGCGTGATAGGATCAACGAGTCCGCCCATAAGATTCGGGAAGAGGCGATAAAACACAAAGAGGAACGAGATAAGATCAACGCACAAGTCGCCGAAGTGAAGAACAAGCTCCAACCCCTCTACGATCAACTAGACGAGAAGAGGAAGAAGCTAGCAGGCATCGAGCAAGAGGTTCAGGCGGGTTACAGGGAGCTCCCCAAGAAGAGGAGGGTTGAACGCGACCTCAACACCGTCGAGTGGGAGGTCATGACGACCCCAACCAGAGAACTCCTTGACAGGGAGCGGGAGCTAGAACTAGTCGAACGTGCCAACAATCTGAGGCGCAGGTTAAGTACCTTCAAGAAGCCCCCGAAGAAGACCGAGGCCACAATGGAGGCCACAGCCGAGGCTAAGGCTACCGAGATGAACATCCGCCAGATACGTGACGAGATGAACAAACTCCGTGAAGAGAGCCAGAAGCACCACGAGTCGATGCTCCTCCTACACAGGAAGGCCGACGACGAGAGGGAGAAGGCCAACCAGGCACACGCAAAGTTCGTCGAATACCTCGGGGAGGTTAAAAAGGTCGAACAGGAGCTAGATGGCATCGGGCTCCAGTTCCGTGGTATAAGAGATGGCTTAAGAGCAGATGATCTAAAGGTCGAGAGAGACAAGATGGCGAAGGTCAACGCCAGGGTCGAGGCTCTACGCCAGGAGGCTCAACGCAAGATGGCTGCGGGTGAGAAGCTTAGCTTCGACGACCTCCAGTTCATCTACGGTGGCGAGAGCAAAGAAGACAGCGATGAGGAAGAGTCACCGCAGGCAAGTTCCAAGCAGCCCAACTCCTTATAATCCCGAAAAAGTATAGGCGACTAGCTTTTATCAAATCGTCCCAAGGATATTTCTATGTTCACTTGTCTCCAGTCCAAGCGAACACTTAGTGAACTGAGCTGTCCAGAACTACAATATAATAGAAACAACAAATTACCTTATTCGAATACTATGTCTTTCAAAGATCTAATCGTAGATAGAGAGGATAAAATTCTACTAGTCAAGATAAATAGGCCCGACGTGCTAAACGCCCTCCGCAGAGAAACTTTCCTGGAGCTCGAGCAGACCTTGACCGATTTTTCGAGTATAGACGAAATGAGGGTGATGATAATTACTGGGGAGGGGGAACGAGCATTTTCGGCAGGCGGCGACGTGAGAGCTCTCTTAGGAATGAATAGCAATGATGCGGCCTCCTTCGCCTCCATGACACACAGGATCCTCGACAAGATGGAGCGCATGCCCAAACCCGTAATCGCCGCCGTCAACGGCCTCGCCCTGGGAGCCGGGTGTGACCTCGCCATCGCTTGCGACATCGTCTTGGCCTCCGAAAAAGCGCTTTTTGGAGAACCGCCCACTGGCTTAGGAATAACAACACCCTTCGGTGGCACCCAGAGGCTACCGAGGATCGTCGGCCCGAAGAGGGCCAAGCAGCTATTCTTCACCGGGGAGAGCATAGACGCTGAAATGGCGCTCAAGTTTGGACTCGTAAATAAGGTGGTTAAGCATGAGGAACTTATATCAGAGGCTAGGAAATTCGCAGGGAAGATACTTGAACGCGCGCCACTAGCTGTAGGCTACTGTAAGCGACTCGTCAACTTCAGCTCCTATGGAAGCCTCGAGGAAGGGGATAAGCTAGAGGCGGAGCTTTACGCGAGATGCTTTGACACTGAAGACAAAACAGAGGGAATGAGGGCATTCCTTGAGAAGAGGAAGCCAACCTTCAAGGGCAAATAAGTGGTCTCAATTAACAAATGACATCACTCAAGCGTACCGATCGCGCGTGTTAACCTACCCAAGTCCACGAACAATCGGTGATAAGTTCCGCGTACACATACCTAATAACAAATAATCCCCTAGATGAGCATCGAACCACCGCAGCGCAGGCAAAAACTATTTTACATCAAAATAGGAACTGGCCAGTATTCGACTGAGTCATACTATCTTCTCGACGACTATGGTGCATCTCGTCGCAATCGCGGCGATGACTCCGAGTGCAGCCATCCATGGGGCGATGATTGCGCCAACGACGCCTACGGTTGCTGGGATCTCAATCAGCTGTTTCCCATTTTCATCCTTGACCACGATTCTTGTTATGTTTCCCTCGTGAAGTAGTTCCTCAACTCTCTTCATGACATCGTTGGCCACCACTGAGAACTCCTCGGTGGCAAATTTTCCTTGACGAGTGCCACAATTCTTGCAGTAAACTGAATCGTCAGGGATCTCAGAATCACAATTAGGACATTTAAGCAACTAAAATCACAATACTAAAATTTGTTGCCATACAATTAAAGAGTTCTATGAATTTTTTTTTAAAAGTGCGTTCACCTCGCGCGTGTGACATACAGCTCTGATAAGTGTTTCTTTAATTCTAGTTCGTCGAAGTAATCTTTAATGGTCTCATTAATCAAGCGGTATGAAGAAATCTCAGCCATATTCGTTAAATACGGATTCGAGATAGCCGTCGAAGATCTGTTGCCAGGTGTACATTTGCATCTCCACAAACAGAGTACCGAGACCGCTAAACTAGACATAAGCAGGCGTTTACGACTTGCGATCCAGGAACTGGGGCCCACATTCATCAAGTTTGGCCAGATAATGAGCACCCGCCGCGAACTCTTATCACCCGAATTGATTGAGGAGCTGAAGATGCTAACCGACAAGGTCGAGCCTGTGTCATGGGAGAAGGTTAAGCCAACGATCGAAGAATATTGCGGTCCCATCGATGTGGCCTTCGTCTACCTCAACAAGCGCCCCTTCGCAGCAGCCAGCTTAAGTCAGGCTCACCACGGAAAGTTGAAGGATGGAACGTTTGTAGTCCTCAAGGTTCAGCGCCCAGGCATCAAACCTATAATTGAAGTAGACCTCCACATCCTCAAAACAATCGCTGACCGGGCGGAGAAGTCTTCCTCGGAGCTGCAGTTATTCAATTTTCCTGCTATGGTGACCGACTTTGCTAGACAGATAATGGCGGAGCTAGACTTCACCCGGGACGGGAAGAACGCGGATCTCCTTGCGAAGAACCTGAGGAGTATCGACAGTGTCAAAATACCCAAGATATACTGGAAGTACTCGGGGGAGCGGCTTCTCGTCATGGAGAATATGAAAGGGGTCCGCATCGATAAGTTGGAATTGATAAATAGGATGGGCGTTGACAGAAAGTCGATCGCCCTCCTCGGCTTCCGCGTCTATGCGAAGATGATATTCGAGGATGGTTTCTTCCACGGCGACCCGCATCCGGGGAACCTACTCGTCACCCCTAAGGGGGAGCTTGCCATACTCGACTTCGGCCTAATGGGTGTGCTACGACCTGAGAAAAGAGACCTCTTACTCAAGATGGTCATAGCCATCGTTGACAAGGATGTCGATGGGCTCGTCGACGTCTTTACATCGCTTGGTATCAGAGTTCGGGACCAGTGGGTCGACGCTTTCAAGGACGACCTATACCTCGCTCTGATAGAGAATGAGGAATCTAGAACGATACAACAAGATGCCGGGGCCTTCGAAGACGTCATCGAGACCCTGAGAAAATACAAACTCAGGGTCCCAATGGTAGCGATGCTTATGATCAAAGTTATCAGTATGGTTCAAGACGATGGGTCAAAACTCTACCCGGAGTTTGATTTCCTCACGGAGGTCAAGCCCCTTCTCGCAGAGTCGTTTAATAGTAGGCTCCTAAGCCAAGCGAATATACGAAAGGCTGGGTTTGACTTACTCTATGCCTTCCAGGATGCGAAGGACCTGCCCAATAATGTGAATATGGCTATAAAGCGACTATCAACTGGGAGCTTCACATTAAAGATAGCACATGATGACCTCGATCGACTTGGGAACAGTATCGACAGGGCATCCTACAAAGTTCTGCTCGGATTGGTGATGGCTTCGATCGTCGTTGGAATGAGTCTCGTCGTACTCGCTACACAGAGCATGTTGACAGTGGAGTCATTACAAATTACAGTGTTAGTTTATGCAATTGCAATATTCGTTGGCATCCTATCCGTGGTCCAACTCATATGCGAGAGGGATAAGCGTTAACTACGCGCGCGTGATATCTTACCAGATTTTTAAATTATTTAATATTAATGCGCGTGCACCCTTGCCTGGGGATTTGATGTCCTTTATGCCCATGTCCTACACACGAATTTCTGAATTTATATTCACGGATAATTAAACTTTAATCGGGGACTAAGAAAATGAAGAGTTATATAAAGATTGAAGGGGAGGCCGTCAAAGAAGGCGTGAAAGCCTTGGAAAAACTCGCTTTTAATATGCCCAAGATATGCATAATGAACACCTACATTCAGTCTGCTAAGCCTTTACTGAACACCATGACAGGTGCATTAGAATACTTCGGGGTAGAAGGTGAGGAAGCGGAGAGGCGCTGCGCCACCATAGTAAGTAAATCTGGAGTAAAACTTGACGGGTACGATTTCGTCTACGAATGGTTCACCAAACCCAAGAAGGAGGAATTAGATATGCTAAGAAAGAGGGTTGATGAGGCCCTCACTCCTTTGGGTCTCAAATATACTATAAAATCAAAATGACATAAATGAATAAAGATTATGTGCGAATCAAAATGATCAAATGAGGTGGACTACCTGAAAAATCAAACCCTCGAAATAAAAGTGGCACTCCAAATACTGAAACCTACTCGGGATGTATTCGAAGCTATAGTTGACCCTAAAAAGATGTCTAGCTACTTTATATCAAAAAGCAGCGGAAAAATGGAGGAAGGCAAGCGGATTATTTGGCGTTTCCCCGAGTTTGACATGGATTTCCCTATCCGCGTCGGAAAAATAGAGCTTAACAAATACATTTCCTATTACTGGGAAGTTGACGGCAAAGAACTACTGGTAGAGATGACACTAACCCCAAGAGACAGTGACTCAACCCTGGTGACCATTACCGAGAAAGGTAGGGAGAATGATGAGGCAGGCGTAAAGTGGCTGATGGGAAACACGGAGGGTTGGGCCAACTTCTTGGCATGTCTCAAAGCGTACCTAGAATATGGAATTAATTTAAGAAAAGGCGCATTCGATTTTCTAAAAAGCTAGGTTCAACCTTCAGAGAAAGATTTGTGATTCTCACGCGCACGAATAAAACTTGAACGCATAAATGAACTGAATAAAGTCTTATTCGATGAGAGTAACTATTCCGTTCAAATAGGGACGGTTGTCTTGGAATCTCCAGAATCTCTCAGAGTAACCAAACGCGTAGAGGACTGGAAGCTCCGCCTAATCGACCTCACCAAGAGAAATAGGGCAATCTACTTCCAACCAACCAAGACTTCACACCTCACGATAGCCTCACCCGACATGGAGACCGTGTACAGTCGACTCGTCACAAGGGGTAGAAGCTGGGAGATCCACCAGCCCCCCTTAACGAAGCCAGGCGAGACACCGCCTAAGATGAGAGCGCCGAAGAGCACTGAGATAACACTGGGATGGTCAGATCCAAACCAGCTCGACAGAACCCTGAGAAACATGAGTCGACGCTCCCAATCTGAGTACACGGAAAGAGGAATTAGGGTTCTATACGTGACATTGGGGCAGTTGAGGTGGACAGAGAAGGATACTAAGCAGGAAGTCACATCTCCCCTGCTTCTGACCCCTGTGGAACTCACTAGAGACTCGACGCATGAGCCGTATCAAATCAAGGTACCGCCAGTAGAGGATGTTGTACTCGTTAACCCAGCCCTAATGTTAAAGTTGAAGTACGAGCACGGTGTTAACCTCCCTACCCTTCCGGAGGAAGAGGAAGAAGCGCCATCAAGTTACCTGGCAGCTGTCTTAGGAGTCGTTAAGGAACTTGGTTGGACAGTTGAACCCACCGTCTACCTCGGACTATTTAGCTTCGCTAAGCTCGCGATCTACCAGGATCTGACGGATAATCTAAACCACATCATCGAACACCCCCTCCTGAGAGCCCTAGCAGGTGTACCTGTTGAGGGACTAATCCAGAGCGGCCTACCTAAGGGGGAGGACTTGGACACCTTCGTAGACCCCAGCAAGACTTATCAGATCCTCGACGCCGACAGCAGTCAACAACTCTGCATACAGTATGCACTCCGGGGACAATCCTACGTGATGCACGGCCCACCGGGAACAGGGAAAAGTCAGACAATAGCCAACATAATATCCGAATACATTGCCGCCGGCAGAAGCGTCCTATTTGTCAGCGAGAAGATGGCAGCCCTCGAGGTAGTTTACAACCGCCTGAAGGAAAAAGATCTCGACGAGTACTGCCTCGAACTCCACAGCTACAAGGCAAATAAGCGCGAGGTTATCAATGAGCTAAGCAGATCTCTCACTGAGCACCTAAAACCCGGCAAGGGGATGAGTGAGGACGAGATAGATCAGCTGAAGCACAGGAGAACTCAGTTAAACACCTATGTTGAATCCCTTCACAAGACTAGGCAACCATCAAACACAAGCGCCTTCAATCTCCTTAATGAGATCTCCAGGCTCGAGTCGATCCCAGACATCCCCTCTGGCTACCTGAGCTTCAACACACTCGACCAGAAGATCATCTTCAACCTCGAGGAGCAGATGAGGCACCTCCAGAACTCTTGGATCGTCATAGAGGAGGACACATCCTTCCCCTGGAAAGGGTGCACCTCCACGACATATACGACGGAGGTCCGCACCGAGTGGACCAACCATCTCACTACACTAATCGACTCAATCAAACGACTCTATTCCGAGACACACGACTATTGCGAAAAGCTCAGGCTCGGAGCCCCTAAGAGCCTTGATGACTACTATGCGACCCAGAAATTAGCAAACATTATCGAAGTCACACCCTATCCCCCGTCGAGATGGCTCCAAGACGAGAACCTCACCGAGGTCCAGATGGAGGCTGAAGCGCATAGGCTGGCGTGGGACGAGTACTGGACCACACGAACCGACCTTGAAAGCAGGTACGACAACAGGTTCAGGGTCCTCCCAAGAGGTACTGCCGACAGAGTCGAGGAGACTTGGAAAAAGGCTGCCGAGCTTCTCAAGCCCAACATCAAGGGTGACAGGGGTCTCCTAAGACTCCTAGACGACCTAAGTAAATTCCTAGATCAGACAATCAGGGACACTGATGAATGGGAGGAGCTAACCGAGAAGATCTCGGAGATCCTCGGACTATTCACTGATCTACCAACAATAAACAATGCAAAACGAATCCAGCGCATCGCTCAGCTCTGCGAAGCCACTAACAAACCCGAAAGAAGTTGGCTTGATAAAATGAGCCTCGAACAGGCTGAGAAATACCTAGATAAGGCTAAGACTGAATATGGAAGAAGGGACGAACTCAAGGCAAAACTAGCCGCTTACAGAGACGAAGTCATAGCCCTGGACCTGCAGACCCTGATAACTTACTTTGAAGGGCCAGGGTCCTCCCCTCTTCGGTATCTGAGGCCTAGCTACTACAAATTCAGGAATGAAATATCGAAAGTGACAAGGAACGGCGAGATCCCAGCCACTATCATACAGGATCTCGGATTGGCGTCAGAGCTGAAGGAGCTGACGAAAACAATAGCATCCGAGCAGGATGAGGCTCGAAGCAGACTTGGGTCTTACTACAGGGAGGGGAGCTTCGGTTTGGAAGCAGCGGGGGAAGCCATGAAGACGGCGAGGGAGACTCTTCGCCTAATAGGTGCCTCTAGGGCCCCTAAGCTGCTTAGAGACAACCTGTGTGTTTCCACGAAGCCGAGCGATGAACTCCGAAGCCAATCCCGAAGCCTAAGTGATTCACTGCAGAGCTGGAGAGTAGCCCAGAGACCTTTGCGTGTTATCCTCCCGGAGAATCTCCTAGGTGACGAAACCAAGATCGTGAACCTCCAGCTGAGTGAGGTGAAAGATTGGGCCGCTGAGCTCAACAAGAGATTAGATTCCCTCCACGAAGCTATTAAGCCAGCCCTACTTACAGCGAAAACAGATCCCCCCAAGACTCTCACACGGCTCCTCTCAGACATCAGGAAGACTGAGAGGCTTCAAGTCTTCGAGGAGACTGAGCCCGAACAGTCTCCACAACTAAAGAATAAATTTGGAGGACTCTACCAAGGTATCTCCACCGACTGGTTGAATGTAATCGCAGCAATAGAATGGACACGCAGCCTCCTCAAGGCCCTGCCACCAAAGCCGACGTCGGAGGTCATCAGCTTCGCCACCGACCCTTCCCTCGAAAGACTGAAACTTGAAACCGAGAAGTGCCTCCAACAGATATACCATCACATCGATGAGCTGAACTCAAGATTCAGCAGTCCACTCTGGAGAAAACGACCTCAAAGCCTCAGCGTCGACGAGGTCCTACTTGTCTCGGAGAGACTCGCCCAAAGAATAGATGACCTGCAAGCATGGGTGGATTACAACAAGTCAACCTCGACACTCAGAGAGGAGGGACTGGGGAGCCTAGTCAAAGAGCTCGTTGAGAAGAGATACCGCAGAGAGCTTCTAATCGACATATACAGGAAATCCATCTACAATGGACTCCTCAACCACTTCATGGAGGAGGACTCAACCCTAAGCTCCTTCAGGGCGAGGGACCATGACCAGGCCGTCGACGACTTCAGATCTCTCGACGCTGCACTAATAGAGAAGTCGCCTAAGAAGGTCATAGAGTCAGCCAACGCAAAAAAACCTCAGGGAGTCTTCGTAGAAGCTCCGGATTCTGAGATAACCATCCTACTCAAGGAGGCCGCAAAGAAGAGGAGGCAGATGCCGCTCCGCCACCTATTCAACAGGATACCCAACCTCATTCGGAAGCTGAAACCCTGCCTCCTGATGAGCCCCATCTCCGTGAGCCAATTCATTCTACCGGGGCGGCTACACTTCGACCTAGTTGTCTTCGACGAGGCCTCACAGATCTTCACCGAGGACGCGGTGGGATCCATATACAGGGGCGACACACTGATAGTGGCAGGGGATAACAAGCAGCTACCCCCTACACCATTCTTCCAGTATATCGCCGAAAACGACGCCGAGTGGGAGGAGGCAACCGATGAAGTAGGTGTCTACGATAGCGTACTGGACGAGTGCATGGGCATGGGACTCCCAGTCAGCATGCTACGCTGGCACTACAGGAGCAAGCACGACTCTCTAATAGCGTTCTCAAACAAGGAGTTCTACGACAACAAACTCGTTGTCTTCCCCTCCGCCACCAATATGGGGGGCGAGCTCGGGATAGCGTTCACCTACGTACCAGACGGAGTCTACGACCGGGGAGGTGCCCGCAATAACTCGAGGGAAGCTGAAGTTGTGGCTGACATCGTGTTCAAACACCTCACAGAGCACCCGGAGAAATCCCTGGGCGTCATGACCTTCAGCATCAGCCAGATGAACACCGTGAAAGATGAAATCGAGGCCCGCCTAACTGAGAACACCGAGTATGAAAAGCTACTGCAGGAGGACCGCCTCCGAGGCTTCTTCGTCAAGAACCTGGAGAACGTCCAGGGTGACGAGAGAGATGTCATGGTGATCAGCGTTGGATACGGCTATGACAAAGGAGGCACAATGACTATGAACTTCGGCCCGCTGAACATGGAGGGCGGAGAGCGCAGGCTGAATGTCGCTGTAACCCGTGCCCGCGAGAAGGTCATACTCGTCAGCTCCATTAAGTCAAGTGACATCGACCTATCCTCAACCAAATCCCTTGGCGTTAAGTGTCTACACAATTACCTGACCTACGCGGAACAGGCATCCAACCAAGAGAAGCCGGAAGAAGAGGCAGTAACACAATCAGAAATACAGAAAGAGGTCACAGAAGAGATCCGCAGACTCGGTTACATAGCAGTCCCGCAGGTCGGGGAAAGCTCACTTAGGGTAGACATCGGAGTCAAGACCCCAGAGAACCTAGACAGGTTCATACTCGGCATCATTCTCGATGGAGAGGGCTACCGGTCAACACCCACAGCGAGGGACAGGGACAGACTCAGAGCCCAGGTACTCGAGGGAATGGGCTGGAACCTCCACAGAATCTGGTCCCCAGAGTGGGTGCATAGGCGATCAACAGAGATGGAGCGCCTCGCACAAGCACTCAAGCGAGCTGAAACCTACGAAAAACACCATGAAAATCCACAGTTTCAAAGAACAACTCAAAAAAAAAGAAGCCTTGAGCATGAAAAAGTAACCGAGAGAAGAAGCGACGAACTCCCCGGGTCGGAGCCCTATCGGAGGGCATCCCTAGAACCCAGCCAAACCTTCAACAATATCCCCTCAAACCAGAAGCAACTCTACCTTAATCTCTACCGCCTAGAAGTCAGAAACCTAATACCCAAGCTGGTCCGCACAGAAGGGCCTATACACAAAGAATACGCCTTCAAAAGACTAAACAAAGCCATGAACCTGAGGCCGACACCCCCTGCTTTCCACAAAGCTTACTGGGCGACTATTGAGGAGATGGCTAAAAAAGGCAGATTTGAGAGACGCGGAGACTTCCTCTGGCCTAATGGAGTTACAACCGTCAAGGTCAGGGTACCCCTCAATGAGCCCCAAGCGGAGATAAGACCGATCGAATACATATCCTCGGAGGAGATAGAAACAACAATGCTGCACGTTCTCAGTCACTCCATGGGTCTGAGCCAAGAATCGCTCATTCAGGAAACCGCGAACTTCTTCAGAGCCAGGCAGACACCGAAAACCAATCGAATACTCGAAACGGAGCTTGAGAAACTACTAGAGTCTAATAGAATAAACCGAGTAGGAGAAACTCTACACATTATAACTTAACAGACTGAGACAGCTAAAGAACGCGCATGAGATCGATCTAGAGAACGTGTCTTACAGGATTACTCTTATCCCCCAAACCCACTCAATAGCCTTATCCTCAGTTCCACCTGATACTAAGTCAGTTATCTTGTAAATGGTTGACTTAGCTTTGCTCCAGTCTGCGCGCGCGAACATCTCAATCCGATGGACGTTATTTCGCTACATTATAGAGTTTAGAATTCGTTGAAATGTCACTTGATTTCACCTCAAGCTCATTCATGCGGTCCCGTATCAATGATTCGAGCTTCCTGATATTCTCCTCCTTCTGCTTCTCTAACTCCACCCAAAAGGCTGTGCAAGCTGGGCAATCTGGAGTATAGCGTGGGCGCACGATACTCCAGACGCTGCTTGTATCTTCTTGAGCATTCCTTTTGTACTCATTCTTTATCCTCCAAAGACTTCTACTCTCTATAATCAACTGTTCCATAAGATTGTACAAGTTGTTGTCCATCAACTTTTATTCACCAACAAGCAAATTGCGCGCGTTTAGAGGAGAGAGAACTAGTATCGAGATAACTACAGTTAGAATTAATTTATTCATAGTCTTTTCATTCTTCATGTTTATCTGGAGAATCTTATTGGTCATACAATCACTTTATGCGCGTGCACATATACTCTTGTTGGATAATTGCTATAACCATACTAGGATAAGCGTCTACAAAATGTCAAGCTTATTATAAAATAGTTCAATATGTAAGTTTTTCTTCCACTGTTATGCAGCGAAGTAAGTGTTTTAATTGAATTACTGAGGTAACTTATTTTATTACCCTAGGAGCTCGATTTAAGTTGTATATTTTACCGAATTGCGTCTAACATTTAAAGAAAAAATGCATAAAAGTACTACGAGTATCGAAGTCTTTTCCCGGTTCTTAACGCTCTCATGTCGCGCGCGTTGTAACTAAATGCTAGTGCATACAGATACTGTAATTGCGTGCGGCGCGCGCAAGGCTGTTTAGAAATTAAATAATACATCGCATAACTCTTCCTTGAGTGTAGGTTGAACGTTGAGCGTGTGCTTGACTCACTCGACCTAGACTGGATACGCATACTTCTATGGAA
>Ga0187878_1000945_pt1 | contig 30434 bp, 26 predicted proteins | sample June2016WEW_17_1_FD_132979 | JGI IMG/M metagenome (GOLD analysis project Ga0187878, IMG submission 132979) | Peatland microbial communities from SPRUCE experiment site at the Marcell Experimental Forest, Minnesota, USA - June2016WEW_17_150 | ecosystem: Environmental > Terrestrial > Soil >...
GGGTTGCCTCCCGAGGGTGTTGTCTCTGGCAAGAAACATTCTATTGGGAAAGCAGCCCTCTCTCAAACATTTCTTCAGGTTTTGTTTCGACCGGGCCTGGGCGCCATTTTTGCAAGTCCCTCTACCGTGCCGCCGCCCGCTGCAACCGGTCCGTCACGGCGGCCCATTCCGGGCCGTCCGGCGGGGGCTGGACCGCGATCCAGTCCAGTCCTTCCAGATCCAGGAGGTGCAGAGTCTCATACAGCACCGAGGCATAGGCGGAGGGTTCCGCCGGCATCGCAACCCCCCGCACCGCCGGCGGACAAAGCCCGGGTGCTTCCCGGTAAAGGTACGCGCCCCGGCCCTGGGCGGGCAGAAGGCCGCCGCTCACCAGCAGCAGCGGGGTCCGGGGACTGTAGTGCCTGGGGTGCATGCCAGGCGATTCGTGGCCCGGGAGGGGAAGCATACGCGGGCGGGTCTCCACGGGCCCGATCAAGTCCTCGATTTCTCTCTGCGAGACCATGCCCGGCCGCAGCAGCCGCGCCGTGCCCCCTGCCAGCGAGAGCACCGTGGATTCAATTCCGACGGTGGTCGATCCGCCATCCAGAATAAGATCGACCGAGGCGCCGAGACCGGCCCGGACGTGATCGGCCGTGGTGGGGGAAAGTTGCGCGAACCGGTTCGCGCTGGGCGCGGCGATGGGCGTGCCAGCCGCCCGGATCAACTCCAGCGCCAGCGGGTGCGCCGGGACGCGCAACCCGACGGTATCCAGGCCCGCGGTGACCACATCGGGAATCCGCGGGCTTTTCCGAACCACCAGCGTCAGCGGCCCCGGCCAGTACCGGCGCGCCAGGAGCTCGGCCTCGGGCGGCCATTCCCGCGCCAGGCCGCGCGCCATCTCGATCGAATCCGCGTGCACGATGAGCGGGCTCGCTGCCGGCCTCTCCTTGACCGCAAAAACCCGGCGCACCGCCGCCGCGTCCAAGGCGTTCGCGCCCAGGCCGTACACGGTCTCGGTGGGAAACGCGACCAGTTTTCCCTCCCGGATCAAGGCCGCCGCCCGCGCGATCTCCTGGCTTGCCGCCGGCTTATTCAGGGAGTTCTTCCTTGCCGTCGCCGGCGGTTCTGCCGGTGCGCTTGTAGACCAGCCAGGCGTGCATCAACACATCCAGGTCCCCGTTCAGCACGCGGTCCACGTCTCCGATGCCCAGCTTGGTGCGGTGATCCTTGATCAACCGGTAGGGCGCCAGCACGTAGCTGCGGATCTGGCTGCCGAAGTTGATGTCCGCCTTGCTGGCCTCGACTTTTCGCTCCTCGACGCGCTTCTTTTCCAGCTCGTATTCGTACAGGCGCGCGCGGAGCTGTTTCATCGCTATGTCGCGGTTCTTGTGCTGCGAGCGCTCGTTCTGGCACTGCACGACGATGTTGGTGGGCAGGTGCACCATGCGCACCGCCGAATCGGTCCGGTTGACGTGCTGGCCGCCCCGCCCGCCGGCGCGGAACGTATCCACCCGCAGGTCTTCCGGCCGGATCTCGATTTTGATCTCGTCGTCGATCTGCGGGTAGACGAACACCGAAGCGAAGGAGGTATGCCGCCGGGCGTTGGCGTCGAAGGGAGAAATGCGCACCAGTCTGTGGACTCCCACTTCCGAGCCCAACAACCCGTAGGCGTTCTCCCCGTTCACTTCGAAGGTCACCGATTTGATGCCGGCGCCCTCGCCCTCCAGCCGGTCGGTCACGACGGTGGAAAAGCCCTTCCGCTCGGCCCAGCGCAGGTACATGCGGAGCAGCATCTCCGCCCAGTCCTGGCTCTCGGTGCCGCCCGCGCCCGGGTGGATGATGACGATGGCGCTGCGGAAGTCGTTCTCGCCGGAGAGCAGCATCTCGGTCTCGAGCTTCTCCAGGTCCGCGGAAAGCTTGGTCAGCTCTCCCCGAATCTCCCCGGCCACGTCCTCGCCCTCGCGCGAGAGCTCGAACAGCGTGTCCAGGTCCGACATCGCGGCCGCCACCCGCGCCTCGTCGGCAAGGGTTTCCTCCAGACGCTTGCGTTCGACCAGCAGCTTCTGGCTCGGCTGGCTCCAGAAGACCGGTGAAGAGACCTGTTGTTCGATCTGGGCTAATTGCAGCTTCTTTTGAGGGGCGTCAAAGATAGCTCCGCACAGCCTCAGCTTGCTGGCGGAGCGTAGAGTACTGGCTTTCGAGGTCCTCAGTAATCATTTCTCGATTTTAGCAGAATCAAGCAGATAGCCGCGCCTGCCGGCGTTCACCGCCCAGGTTCTTCCGAGTTCTACCGCCACGCCCTCGGCCTCGTGGATGTGGCCGCAGAAGAAGTACTCGGGCTGGTGGCGATCCAGGAACTCGCGGATGGCCCGGCTGCCGGCGTGCACGCCCTGGCGCACGCGGTCCAGCGGCGTCGCCAGCGGCGGGCAATGGCACACCAGCACCAGCGGCTTGAGCCTGGCGAAAGGGGCCAGCCGCCGCGTCAACTCCTCTTCGCTGTACTCGCCCGGGGTATGAAACGGCGTCGGGTTGGAGTAGCCGAGACCGGCCACGTGGTAGCCGCCGGCCTCGAAGCTCCGCTCATGGAAATCTCGCAGCGCGAACTTGCGGCAGAACTCCGCGATCCGCCCGGCCGACTCGTGATTGCCAGGCAGCACCCAGACCCGGTCGCCGCGGCGGCGCAGTAGCTCGCCGCAACGATCGAGGCCGCGCCCCCAACTGGTCAGGTCGCCGGCGGCGATGTAGTGGTCGGCCTCGACGGCCATCAGCCGCTCCAGCGCCGCCGTGTCGCCGTGGATATCGGAAAAAACCAGGAGCCTCATGCCGGAGAGATCCTGAATGATACCGCAGCCTGGCACGGCGCACACGCGCGCTCGTCCGCTGGAGGCGGCCCGCCGCGCGGTTAGCGCAAAAAAAAGCCGGGCGTCGGCGAGACGCCCGGCTGAGGAGCACCACGGGCCGCTCGGAGGTCGCGGCCCGAGGTAGTGGAGGAGCTTGATCTTAGGCCAAAAGGCCTCCATGACCCAGGCACGCCACTTCCCAACCCGAGACCCGGTACCGCGCCAGCATCGGCGGCAGTATGAGGTCTACGACGTTGGGCTTGGCGGAACGGAAGCATCCCGGCGCCGAGACGATCGGCACCTCGTCCTTGTATGCCAGCAAAAGCAGGTTGCCGGGCTCCACCGGCGCAAGAAAGCGCTCCATGTGCGAGCCGAGCTGGGCGAAGGCCCGGCCCACGACGTCTTCCGGACCCGCCGGAGCCGTCGTGGAGGCCACCAGAACCGCGGTCGGCTTGGGCCGCAGCAGATGTTCGAGCGCGCGCAACACGGCAGATTCCTCTTCCACCGTCGCAAGCACGTAGTTGGCTGTCGCGCCGAACCGCTCCAGCCGCTGCCGCATAATGTTCTCGAACAGTTGGCGGGCGCGCTCTCCGCTGAGCGGATCCGTGTACAGCACCGCGACCGATGGGGCCCGGATGGGCCGGACCTGGAGAATCGGCCCGCGCTCCCGGAGAATCGACAGCACCGCTTCCAGTTGCGACTGGGCGACTGCGAACGGAGTGCTTTTCACGGTCGCGATGCGCTGCCCGGCCCTGGCGAAGCCAAAATTGGGGAACGTGGCAATGACGACGCTCGCGGTGCAGTTGATCTGCTTGAGCAACTCGTCGTCCACCAGCACGCAACTGTCCTCGGTTGCCATCAGGTTGGCGCGGCCCCCGGCAGCCAGCCGGATTTCCAGCGCGCCGCAACCCATTTCCGAGGCCACCGCCGTCACCGCCTGGTCTTCGCCGACCTCGCCGGCCTCGAGCTCGGTCACCCAGACCCGGCACATCCCCTCGGTCTCCAGCAGGCGGACGTCGTCCTCGCTGAGGACGTGCCCCTTCGCCAGCAGTTTCTTTCCCCCCGCGCGAAAGATCGTGCAGCAGAGAATCCGGCCCGTGGACTCCTTGATGTCGACGGTCTGTGCCTTCATGGCGCTCCTTATAAGTGCCTGCCGGAGGCGTCTGACCCTTGAATTATACAAACAGATTGCAGAAATTCAGCCCATTTTCTGCGAATTCGGACCTATGTTTTTTGCGGGCATCTTAGCGCGCCCGCTGGGGGGAGCGTGGGGCCAGGAACTTCCAAGGATTCAGTGGGATTTCCGTAGGGAGGGCAGAAGAACGGTCCCCCCAGGCATCACATCGGGCAAATTGGGCGACCCGCGAAGGAGGGTATGGTCTACCCGCGGATGCTCCGTTTCGAGCTGCTTGATGACAGCGATTTCATCGCAGCACTGGAACTTTGGGCAGCGCAAGCAGTCCTTCCATGCCTTCAGCGGCAGTTCCCCTCGCTCGATCTCCACGAACCCCAGCTTGGCGAAGAACTCCGGGATGTACGTGAATGCGAAAACTGCCTCAAGCCCAAAGGTTTGCGCTTCATCCTCGAGCGCCTCCATCAGCTTCCGCCCGGCGCCGCTGCCCTGGAATGCGGCATCCACTGCCAGCGAGCGGATCTCCCCCATGGTGGGTGTGTAGAAGTGGAGCGCGGCACAGCCAGCCACCCGGTCTCCGCTGTGGATCACACTGAAATCACGGAGGTTCTCCGAGATCTCGAACTCTGTACGCGGTAACATGATTCCCCGGGCCGCATAGCCGTTAATCAGCCGCAGCAAATGGGGGACATCCGCCATCGCCGCCTTCCGGACCGCCAGCTCGGCGTCGCCAGATGCGGGTGACAGACTCCTGGTACTTGTGAGAGTCCTAGCCATTCGCCGTGCTCTCCTCCACCAGGCGGCTGCCCACCGCCTCGCCGGCCAGCGCACGCCGGACTATTTCGGGTTCACCGCCCGGAGCAATCACGATTTCCCGCACACCTTTGTGCAATGCTTCCACCGCCTGGCTCAGTTTCGCCTGCATCCCTCCGGTGGCCACTCCGAGCCGGATCAGGCGCTCACAGTCGGCGGCGCTTAATACCGGCAGCAATTGCCCGTCCGGCCCGAGCACGCCCTGGACGTCGGTCAGGAACACCAGCCGGTCCGCTCCGAATGCCGCCGCGCAGACGGACGCCATCTGGTCCGCGTTCACGTTGTAGATCCGGCCTTGACGGTCTCCCGCCACGCAGGCCACCACGGGCACGTAACCCCGGCTGGTGAGCAGCTCGAGGAGCTCCGGGTTCGAGCGCACCAGGCGGCCCACCGCGCCAAGCTCCGGGCTCATGCTTTCCGCCTCGGTCAGACAGGCATCGACGCCCGACAGTCCCACCGCGCGCGCGCCGGCGGCGATGAACGCCGCCACCAGCTCCTGGTTCACGCTCCCGGCGAGCACCTTCAGCACCGCATCGAGGGTTTCCGGCGTGGTGACGCGCAGCCCGTTCACGAAACGGCTCTCGACGCCCCGCTCGGCCAGGAATCGCGTCATCTGCTTTCCGCCGCCGTGCACCACGACCATTTGGACTCCATCGCCGGCCGCCGCGGCCAGCTCCGCCGCCAGCCGCCGGCGCGAAGCCTCCTGGTCCAGCAGCGCACCTCCGATTTTCACCAGTAATTTCACAGCAGCCCCTCGGTCTCCGCGCAGCCCAGCACCAGGTTCATGTTCTGGATGGCCTGTCCGGCGGCGCCTTTCACCAGGTTGTCGATCGCGCTCACCACCACCGCCCGGCCCGTTGCGGCGTCGAGCTTCACGCCAATGTCGCAGTAGTTGGTCCGCTCGACCGCGCGCAGGTCGGGCACGTGACCGGCCTCGTAGATGCGCACGAACGGCTCTCCCGCGTACCGCTTGGCGTACACTTCGATCAGATCCTCGGGCCGGCTGACGGAGGTGCGGAAGTAGATCGTCTCGAGAATCCCGCGAGCCAGCGGCAACAGGTGCGCGGTGAAGCTGAATTCGCTTTCCTGGAGACCGCTCGTGAGCAGCACCTCGGGGACGTGCCGGTGATCGAGAATCGAGTACGCGGAGAAATTCCCGGTCACCTCGCAGAAGCTGGTCTTGAGGCTCGGCTTGCGCCCGGCGCCGCTGACGCCGGACTTGGCGTCGCAGACGATTCCCGCCTTGCGGTCGACCACAGCGGCCTCCACCAGGGGCTTGATCGCCAGATTGGCCGCTGTCGGGTAGCAGCCGGGGTTCGCCACCAGGCGCGCGGTTCGGATGCGCTCGCGGCAGAATTCCGGCAGGCCGTAGGCGGCCTCGGCCAGCAACGCCGGCTGCGTCTGCTCTTCCTTGTACCAGCGCCAGTAAGTCTCGGGCGTCCGCAGGCGGAAGGCGCCGCTCAGATCGACTACCTTCGCGCCAGCCTCCAGCATCCAGGGCGCCAGATCCATAGAGACGTCCGCCGGCGTGGCCAGGAAAACCCCCGCCAGTCCCTCGCCGCGGATCGCCTCCGGCGTGCACGGGATCCGCGCCAAGCGGTCACGACGCGCCGAGTGGTCCTCGACGTCCTTGCGGTGCTCGACCAGCACCGGCTCGAAATGCGCGTGCCGGGCCAGGATGCGAACCAGCTCGGCCCCGCTGTAGCCGCGGAACCCGACAACACCGACCTTGTGCGCCATTGGTTAAATATTCACCTGAATGAATAAATATACCACAAGCGGGGGCTGGGCGGCACGAGGTTTCGTTACTCGGAGAGCGACTTCTCCGCCAGGTCGCCGATCACTGGCAGCGAGAAGACCTGTTCCTGGCTGGTCTTTACAATCATGAAGATCCATACCGCCACGATCGCCAGCTCCAGGAGGCCCGCCAGATGGAAGTGCGCGCCGCGCTCCAGGAAAGCAAGCGGCGTGAACACCCACTTCACGATCAGCCCAGCCACGAAGAGGTAGAGTCCCTGGAAGGCGTGGAACCGGACCGTGCGGTTGTTGCGGAAGGTGTTGGAGGCCAGCACGACGATGGCGGCAATCCAGCCGACCCAGGGGATGTAGCACAGGATGGATGCGGTGCGCGGGCTGAACCCGGCGGCAAGGTCCGTCCCGATCCGGGCTCCCGCCTGGCGCGCGCCGCACTTGGCGCAGTACTGGTCGGTTTCAGCGGCCTGACTTCCGCACTGGCAACAATACGGCATCGTCTGACCTTCAACTATAGCCTACGGCAAAGGGAGCCGGTCTGTTCCACGGGAAGAGAATCGTGATAGCCTTGGAGTACCCGCGCCCGCTTCGTATCCGGAGGACCTCGATGAGACTCATGGCTACTGTTCTGGCCTTAGCTCTGCCGGTTCTCGCCGCAGCGGCAACAGCCAGACGCTATTCCTATGCCGGCAGCGACCCTGCCGGCTGGACCAGCTTCGCGATCGAGTCGCCGCCGCCCAGCGTTGCGGCGTCCGCTTACACCACCTACATCGGCGACGGCAACGACTACCAGGTGGCCGGCATCGTCACCGATGCTTCCGGAAACACCTATATCGCTGGGAGCCGGCTGGTCAACGATCCCTACCCCGCCTCGGCCGGGGCTCGACTCTCGGAGGTATTCGCGACCAGGCTCGATGCCGCCGGCAACCTCGTTTTCACCGCCACCCTCAGCGGCAAGGGAAACGACTCCGCGCGCGCGCTGGCCCTGGACCAGGCCGGGAATATCTACCTGGCCGGAAGCACGACCTCGCCAAACTTCCCTCTGCGCAACGCGGTCGAGACCCGGCCCAACGCCGGTTTTCTCGTCAAGCTCAGCCCCGACGGCAGTCGCCTGGTCTATTCCACGTACTTCTGGGACGCCGTCTCGGCCATCGCGGTCGACCAGGACCAGAATGTCTACCTGACTGGCAGCACGATGAACTCCAGCTTCCCTCACACCGACGGGATGCCGGCCGGCTACGTGCGCGCGAACGGCCTTCCCACGTACTCCGGCGCTTTCATCACCAAGATTTCCGCGGCGGGCGATCGGGTTCTCTACTCGGGCGTGCTTGCCGGTTCAGCTCTCACCTGCACCAGCGGCAGCAGTTGCTTCCTCGCCGCCCGCTCCACCGGAGGGATCTCGATCGCGGTCGATTCGGCCGGAAACGCATCTGTGGCCGGCTACACCAATACGACCGACTTGCCCGCCAGCCCGAACGCGTTCCGCAGGACGGGCGTGGGCCCGTTTGTAACCAAGGTGAACGCCTCGGGATCGGGGCTGGCCTACCTCACCTACCTGGGGCCGGTAGAAATGCACCCCTTCGAGATTAACAGCAGTCCGGCCGCGCTGGCGCTGGACGCAGCCGGAAACGCCGTTCTGGTGGGCAAGACCTCCGATGCGAGCTTTCCGGTCACGCCCGGGGCCTACCAGACCACCCCCTCCCCTCGTTCCGGCGGGGCGCAATACTCGGACGCTTTCGTTGCCAAACTCGGCGCCGACGGCTCCAGCCTGGTCTGGGCGACTTACCTGGGAGGGGCTTTCGAGGACGCTGCTCAAAAGGTAGCACTGGATTCCTCAGGCAACGTCTGGCTCGCCGGTACGACCTCCTCGCCGGACTTTCCCCACGCCAACGGCTGGTCTCAGGGCAGCGATTTCGTTGCCCAACTGAATGCGTCCGGCACCGCGCTGTTGTACTCGGCCCGGTTCCCCGCCTACAGCGTCGCGCAGGCGCTGGCTCTCGACCCCTCCGGCCTGGTGCACCTCGCCGGCAAGGCGGGAGTCATATCCGCACTTGCGCCGAGCCAGCCGTTCTCCGCGCGGATCTTTGGAATGACCAATCTTGCGGGCGGCCTTCCAGCCGGCCTGGTGGCCCCAGGCGAAGTCATCGCCATCGTGGGACCGCACATTGGACCCATGACGCCCGTTTCCGCCTCCGCGGACAGCTCCGGCCTGCTTCCCAAGTCGCTTGCCGGCGTCCAGGTACTCTTCGACGACGCAGCCGCGCCGCTGCTCTACGTTTCCGACACACAGGTCAACGCAATCGTGCCTTTCGCCCTCAGCGGGCAGACCTCGGCCCGCTTGCGGCTCTCCTGGAATGGCGTCGCCGCGCCCGATTTCCCCGTGGCCGTGGTCCCGACCATGCCCGAGATCTTCATGAGCGCCGGTGGTTACGCGGCGGCGGTCAATGAGGATGGGTCGCTCAACTCGGCCGATCATCCCGCCAAGCCTGGTTCCGTCGTCGCCATCTGGGCCACCGGCACGGGCGCCATCGCAGCCCGGGACGGAGAGATTGCGACGTCCGCCCACGACTACTACTGCTGTTCGATCCAGGCGTCTTACGGTACCGTCGAGGTCCTGTATGCCGGCGCCGCGCCCACGCTGGCCGCCGGCATCACGCAGATCAATTTCCGCATCCGCGTTTCGAGCGGATTCGGGATCCTTGTCGTCCAGATCGTGGCGGGCGATCGTATCAGCGACAGCGCCGCCATCTACGTGACGCAATAGGCCGCGGCCGGCGGCGCCGCCGCGGAATGGGTATACTCATAGCGAATCGGAAGACCAGGAACTCGGATCCAAGTTCCAGAGGAGGATCGCACCATGCCAGTACTCAAACAGTTCTGTGTCGCAGTCACCCTGCTTTGGCTTGCCTTGGGAGCGTCTGTTGCGGCAGGCCAGAGCCAGAAGGAAGGCCAAGACGAGTCCGCTGCCGCACCGTTGACGCTGAAAGCGTGCGGGCCCAAGGAGAAAGAGGTCAGCTACAGCGCCGACACCGACAAGACCAGGCACCCCACGCCCGAGCCGCCGGAGGGAAAGGCGATGGTCTACGTCCTCCGGCCGACCATGATGGGCAACAAGATCCAGACCAAGCTCGCCGTGGATGGCGAGTGGAAGGGGGCGAACCGGGGCAACAACTATTTCTTCTTCCCGCTCGATCCCGGTGAACACTATGTCTGCTCCAAGGCGGAGAACCGCAGCGTCATGACCATCAAAGTGGAAGCCGGCAAGACGTACTACCTGCAACAGCACATCCATATGGGAGTGATGAAAGCGCGCAATTCGGTCGACAGCATGACGGAAGAAGAGGGCAAGAAGAAGCTGGAGAAGTTGCATCCAAGCACGTGGGAGGTCAAGTAGCCGTCGGCATACCTTGCGCAGGCGATAGCCCGTGACGCCTGCTGAGGAAGGCGTTCTGCCTGCCGTGGCCGGGTATGTTACGATTTCGGCCATGGTGCGAATCGCGATCTCGTTTCTCGCTCTGGTGTTGGCGGCTCTGCCGCTGCCGGCCGTCAAGAGCCTCCAGATCTACTTCATCGACGTCGAGGGCGGGCAGGCCACTCTGATCGTCAGCCCCTCGGGGGAATCGATGCTGGTGGATGCGGGCTGGCCCGGCAACAACGGCCGGGACTCGGACCGCATTGTGGCGGCCGCCAGGCTCGCCGGCGTCAGGCAAATCGACTACCTGCTGGTGACTCACTATCACCTGGACCACGTCGGCGGAGTGCCGGAACTGGCCGCCAAGATCCCGGTGATTCATTACGTCGATCACGGCCCCAACACGGAGACCAACCCGGGCGCGCAGATACTCTCCGCCGCTTACGGCCAGGCGCTCTCCAAGGGCCAGCGCATCGTGGTGAAGCCGGGCGACAAGATCCCTCTGAAAGGCGTGGAAATCGACGTGGTCGCGGCAGGAGGTGAAACGTTGCGCAGCGCCGGAACGCCCAACCCCGCGTGCGCGACGGTCGCCTCTAAGCAGGCCGACACGACGGAAAACGCCCGCTCGGTCGGATTCATTCTGAGATTCGGCAAGTTCGGTTTCGCCGACCTCGCCGACCTGACCTGGAACAAGGAACTGGCCCTGGTCTGCCCGAGCAATCCGATGGGCACGGCGGACGTCTACCTGATCACCCACCACGGCATGGATATCTCCAACTCTCCGCCCGTGGTCCGGGCGCTCCATCCCCGGGTGGCCATTGCGAACAACGGCGTGAAGAAGGGCGGTTCGCCCGCGGCGTGGCAGGCGGTCCGCGGCTCGCCGGGGATCGAAGACGTCTGGCAGCTTCATTATTCGGAGACCGGCGGCAAGGAGAACAACTCGCCCGAGCGGTTCATCGCCAACCTCGAGGCCGCCTGCCAGGGCCACTGGCTGAAGCTCGCCGCCGAGCCCAACGGCGCCTTTACCGTCACCAACGGCAGGAACAACTTCAGCAAGACGTACCAGCCGAAAGCGGATTGACGATTGACGATTGAGTCATTGACGATTGGGCCGGGGGCGCGGCCGGTCAATCGTCAATGACAAAATCGTAATTCAGCAATCCTATAATGGGATAGCCTCCATGCGCAAACGCCTGCTCTATGGCTCGGCCGTCGTGCTGCTGATTCTGTCGGCGACGCTGGTCCTGTGGCAGGGCTCGTTCACGTTCGGCGACTACGCGCCGGCCAGCCCCGAGCAGACGTTTCTGTACTGGGCGGTGTCCACGCTGGTGTTCCTGGGGACCGTGACGCTGGGGTTCATGCTGTTCCGCACCGCTGTCCGGCTGTACATCGAGCGGCGAAGCAACCGTGAGGGCTCGCGGATCAAGACCAGGCTGGTGACCGGGGCGCTGGCGCTGAGCTTCATGCCGGTGTTCTTCCTGGTGCTGTGGAGCGTGTCGGTGCTGAACTACAACCTGGCGAAGTGGTTCAGCCGGCCGGCTGAAGAGGTGCGGGACGACCTGGGAAAGATCGTCGAGATCCTGGGGCGGGAAGCGAACGACAAGGCCGCCAGCCAGGCGGCGTGGCTGGCAGGGCTGCCGGAGACCGCGGCACTGGTTTCAGGGGGTGGCGGCTCGCTGGATCGGTTCTGCAAGGAGCGCGGCATTCCCGCGGCCGTCTTGATCCGGGCGGACAAGGTGGCGATCCGGCTGTGCGGATCCGGGAAGGCGGTCGCGGAGGGGATGCGGGCGCCGGTCGAAGCCGGGGGCCGGACCGTCGGACACGTGCTGGTGGCGCCCGTGCCGCGCAGCGACATCGCCCAGGAGCGGCGCCGGATCGAGGAGTCCATCCGCAACTACGACCGGCTGACCGTCGACCGCCGGGGGTTCCGCAACTTCTACCTGTTGTTGCTGGCTCTGATCACGCTGTTCATTCTGTTCTTCGCCACCTGGATCGCGCTGTTCCTCGCCAAGCAGATTTCGAACCCGATCACGGCGCTCCTGGAGGCGGCCGGGCAGGTGCGCCGCGGCAACCTGGGTTACAGGGTGCAGGTGAGCGCGATCGACGAACTGGCCACCCTGGTGCGCGCCTTCAACGAGATGACCTACGCGCTGGAGGCCAACAGCCGGGAACTGGAGCGCCGGCGGCGATTCACGGAAGCCATCTTGGAGAGCATTCCCACCGGCGTCATCTCGATCTCCTCGGACGGCCGCATCCTGCGGGTGAACCGCGCGCTGCACCAGCTTTTCCCGGACGCGAGGGTGGACGAGGCCTCGCGCCTGGAGGACCTGTTCGCGCGCGAGGACACCGCCGACATCAAGTACATGATGAAGCGGGCGCGGCGCACCGGGGTGGCGGCGCGGCAACTGGAACTGAAGAGGCAGCAGGGCACGCTGCACCTCTCGGTGACCGTGGCGGCGCTGGAGGAGCGGCTGACCTCGGGATTCGTGGTGGTGCTGGAGGATACTTCCGATCTGTTGCACATGCAGAAGATGGCCGCCTCGCAGGAAGTGGCCCGCCGCATCGCGCACGAGATCAAAAACCCACTCACGCCCATCGCGCTGTGCGGGGAGCGCATCGCGAGGCAACTCGACCGCCTGGCGCTGCCGCCGGAGTCCGAGCGCATTCTCCGGGAATGCACGGCTACGATCGCCGTCGAAGTGGAGTCGGTGAAGACGCTGGTCAACGAGTTCTCGCAGTTCGCCGGGTTCCCCACCGCCCAGCGGGCGCCCGCGGACCTGAACGAAGTGGTGGAAACGGCCCTGGGCGTATTCACGGGACGGCTGGATGGGATCGAGGTCCACAAGCAACTCGCGGCCAACCTGCCGGCGGTCAACATCGACCGGGAACAGTTCAAGCGGGTGGTGGTCAACCTGGTCGACAACGCCGCGGAATCGATGCGGGAATCGCTGCTGAAGCGCGTGTACATCGCCACGCAGGCCATCGGCGCGGAGACCATCGAGCTGACCGTCGCCGACACCGGCTGCGGCATTTCGCCGGAGGACAAGGACCGCCTGTTCCTGCCGTACTTCTCCACCAAGCGGCGCGGCACCGGCCTGGGCCTGGCGATCGTCAGCCGCATTCTCACCGAGCACCACGCGACCATCCGGGTGGAGGATAACCAGCCCCAGGGGGCGCGCTTCATCGTCGAGGTTCCGGCCATCGTGGCGGCCGAGGAGACGGCGCCGGCCCTTGACCGGAAGGGAGCGGCATCATGAAGCCCGTGCGCGTCCTGGTGGTCGATGACGAGCCGGGCATCCGCCAGTCTCTTTGCGGCGTGCTCGAAGACGAGGGTTATCGGGCGTCCGCGGTCGAAAGCGGCGAGGCGTGCCTGGACGAACTGGCGCACGAGAGCTTCGACCTGGTGTTGCTCGACGTCTGGCTGCCCGGCATCGACGGGCTGGAGACGCTGGCGCGCATCCAGGAGATCCCGTTCGCCGACCGTCCCCTGGTGGTCATGATCTCCGGCCACGGCACCATCGAGACCGCGGTTCGATCCACCAAGCTCGGCGCCTTCGATTTTCTGGAGAAGCCGCTGACCATCCCCAAGGTCTCGATCGTGGTGAAGAACGCCGCCGAGCATCGGCGGTTGGAACTGGAGAACCAGCGGCTCAAGGATTCCAGCGAGTCCAAGTACCGGATCATCGGCGAGTGCGTCCCGATGAAGGCGCTGCGGCAGCAGTTGCGGCTGATGGCCCCCACCAACGGCCGGGTGCTCATCTACGGCGAAAGCGGGACCGGCAAGGAACTGGTGGCCCACGCCATCCACGCGTTCAGCCCGCGCTCGGCCGAACCGTTTGTCGAGGTCAACTGCGCGGCCATTCCCGAGGAGCTGATCGAGAGCGAGCTGTTCGGCCACCGCAAGGGCAGCTTCACCGGCGCCATCGACGACAAGGTCGGGAAATTCCAGAAAGCCGACGGCGGCACGCTATTCCTGGACGAGGTGGGCGACATGAGCCTCAAGACGCAGGCCAAGGTGCTGCGCTCGCTCGAAGAGCAGCGCTTTGAGCCGTTGGGCGCGTCGCAGTTCATCCAGGTGGACGTGCGGGTGATCGCGGCCACCAACAAGCACCTGGACGAGGAGATCGAGCGCGGCAACTTCCGCGAGGACCTATTCTACCGCCTCAACGTCATCCCCTTCTACGTGCCGCCTCTGCGCGAGCGCCGCGAGGACATCCCGCTGCTGGCCGACTATTTCCTGCGCGAGTTCACCACCGCCTATGGGCGCAAGCCCAAGGAGCTCACCCCGGAGGCCTACCGCGCGCTGGCGGACTACCACTGGCCGGGGAACGTGCGGGAGCTTCGCAACCTCATGGAGCGGATCGTCATCATGAACCCGCAAGTCCGCGTCGACGCGCGGCACATCCCGCTGAACCTCGCCCGCCGGGGGGCTGCGGAGCGCCCGGTCAATGGCTTCGCCAGCCTCCAGGAGGTGCGCGAGTCCGCCGAACGCGAGTACATCCTGAAGAAGCTCGAGGAGACCGGCGGCAACGTCAGCCGCGCCGCGGAGCTGCTGGGCCTGGAGCGCAGCAACCTATACCGCAAGATGAAGGCCCTGGGCATCGCGCCCAAGGAGACCAAAGTCGAGGACTGAGCGCGCGCCGCAGGCGTCCGCTGAGAGCGGTTCAAACCGGGTGGTGGTACACGTCCCAGTTCAGATACGTTTCAAACGCCTCTGCGAGAATGCCGGCGCAATGAGAGGCGTTCATGGCGACATGGTGTTCAAAGCCGTTCTTGCAGACGTAGCGCATCAGGCGTTGGAGCTCCGGCACCTGAACCACGGCCCGGGTACCGAAAGTCTTGAGCGGATCGTCCGTGAATTGTCCCTCGCCAACGTAGGTGCGAATGCGGCCGCTGCGGTCGTCGGTGCTGACTCGGGCGAACGTCACCGGGCCTGACGGGGTGCGACCGGCAAGCGCGCCGAAGGTGTTCTCCTCGCCGAGGGTCGAGCCGAGAATGGGCGCGGTCGCGATCTTCGCGCCGGGCAGGAAGCTCCTGGCCCAGTTGCCGCAGTGGAACAGCACGCACCGGTTCGGGTCGTTGCCGTAGTTGTTGTTCCAGTCGACCAGGGCGCTGGGGGTTCCCGAGGCGAGCTGGAGCGCATACATCGACACGGCGCCGGTGACGTCCACCTCGCAGGCGCTGGGCATCAGCTTCTCGCTCATCATGCTCATCACTGTGCAGCAGTTCGCGCCCAGGTTGCGCTGCATGGAAGTCCAGCACTGGATGGCGGTGGCGTCGAGGCCCTGCTCTGCGATCCAGTCCAGTAGGGCAACGCCGAACTTCGCCATCTGAATGAGCGAGTGCGCCGGCACGGCGGAGGCATCCGCATACGCGCCGATCTCATCCAGCTTGGCCTTCACGCGAGGGTCGGCGTCCGGGAGTTTCTGCGCCAGGCCGAAGATCTCGGACAAATCGATGGTCGAGACGCTGATGCCGGAGGCCTCGAGGAGTTTTTCGCTGTAGCGCGTGGTGTTGAAGGCGTTGGGCCGCGCGCCGACCGCGCCAATCCGCGCCCGGCGCAGGCCGCGCACGACCCGGCAGACGGCGACGAACTCCCGGAGATCCTTGTGGAACTCCGGCGAGCGCGGGTGAACCGTATGCAGCGCGGTGAGGCTGAACGGGATGCCGTGCTGTCGCAGGTTGTTCGCCACCGACACCTTTCCGCAGAACGCGTCGCGCCGGCGCGCCGGATCGAGCTGTTCCAGGTCGTCCGGGTAGGCCTGCACCAGGACCGGCACGTTCAGCTCAGCCAGCTTGAGCGCATCCGCCACGCCTTTTTCGTCTCCGAAATTGGGGAGAGAAACCACGACGCCCGCGATCCCGCCGCGGTTGGCGCGGAACAGCTCGGCGCACTGCTGCGCGTGCGCCCAGGTCTCCACGGAACCAAGCTTGGTTTGCCGCTCCTCGAGGATCACCGGCTCGATGCCCATCTCCCCGAAGACGGCGAGAATGTCGCGGCGCGCTTCGGTCACCAGGTGATCGGGAAAGAAATCGCGGTTCCCGACGATTACCGCCAGCGTCATTTCGTGCATATCTGCGGACCTCACTCACTGCCTGCGGACAAACACACCGAACTGGTCGACGTTCGAGCGGGTGACCAGCTCGCAATCGATGGACTGCTTCTCCGGCATACCGGTCGAGCCGGTGGTCAGATATCGATGCGCCTGCTCAACCGCGAGCCTGGCCATGCGGACGGCAGGCTGCATCACCGTGGCCTGGATGTCGCCGGACCGGATGGCGGCCAGGACGTCGGGGCTTCCGTCGAAGCCCACCACCAGGACCTTGCTCAATCCTGCGGTCTTCAGGGCGGCGGAAGCTCCCAGGGCCATGGTGTCGTTGCCGGCGATCACTCCCTTGATGTCGCGGTTGCCCTGGATGAGCGTTTCCGTCTTCTGGAAGGCCTCGGTTTGGCTCCAATTCGCGCTCTGGCGGGCCGCGAGCTTCAACCCAGGGTATTTGTCGATGACATCGTGATACCCGCGGGTGCGGATTCCAGCGTTGGTGTCGGATTCCCTTCCGACGAGTTCCACGTAGCTGCCTCGCTCGCCCATCAGTCGGACGAACTCCTGGGCGCCGAGCGTGGCGCCTTGGTAGTTGTTCGACACGATCTGGGCCACGGCAATGCCGTTGGCGTTGATCTCGCGGTCGATCAGGAAGGCGGGAATGCCTGCGCTCTTCGCCTTCGTGACCGCGGCCATGGAGGCATCGGCGCCCGCGTTGTCGAGGATGACGGCCGCGGCGCCCTTGGCGATGGCCATGTCGAAGAGCTGGTCCTGGGTGTGCGCGTCGTCGTCATGGGAGTTGAGGAGCACGTCGTAGCCCAGCGCGCGCGATCGCGCCGCGGCGGCCTCGGCTTCCGCCTTGAAGAAGGGGTTCTCGTGCGAAGGGGTGATAATGGCGATGAGTTTCTTGGCGGAAGTAGACCGCGAGCCACATCCCACGACACCGACGGCCAGTCCGAGGACTGCCAGGATCACTGCCCGATTGCCAGCTTGGAAGGTTGCCATTGTAGTTTTTGCTGAAGCTGATCCAGAACCACCGCGACCACGATCACGATGCCTTTGATGACGATCTGCCAGAATTCCGAGACACCGAGCAGTACCAGGCCGTCGGCGAGCGCGCCAATGACCAGCGCGCCGATGATGGTCCCGCCGATGCTGCCTCTTCCGCCCATGAGCGAGGTGCCTCCGAGCACGACGGCTGCGATGGCGTTCAGCTCGAAGGATACTCCGGTGGCCGGGTGCGCGGCGACGAGCTGCGACGCGATCACCAGCCCGACCAAGGCCGAACAAATGCCGGAGACGACGTACACCGCCAGCTTGATGCGCTTCACCCGCACGCCCGACAGCTCGGCGGCGCGCTCGTTGCCTCCGACGGCGTAGACGTGCCGGCCGAAGGGCGTCCGGCCGGCGACGAACGCACCGGCGGCGCCAAATAGCAGCATCAGCCAGATCGGCACCGGGACCGCGAGAACCGTCCCCGAGCCGAGGAAGGGGAACCCGGTGTTGCCGAGTTCGGGTTTGCCCAGCAGGTTGGGAAAGGTCGCGCCGCCGGAAAGCAGAAGGGCCGAGCCGCGCGCCACGTACATGGTGCCCAGGGTGGCGATGAACGGCGCCACGTTGAACCGGGACACCAGCACGCCGTTGACGCCGCCCACCAGCGCGCCGGCCAGCAACGCGATCGCGATCACCAGCCAGACCTGGAAGTACACCACCACGCCGAGGGGGCGCAGAACCAGCCCGTTGTGGATCAACCCGCCGGCGATCATTCCCGCCAGGGCGGCGATCGATCCCACGGAAAGATCGATTCCCCCGCTGAGGATCACGAAGGTCATCCCCACCGCCATGATGGCGTTGATGGCCACGTGTTTGACCAGGATGATGAGGTTGGCGGTCGTCAAGAAGGCCGGCGACAGGCTGGAGAACACCACTACCAGCGCCGCCAGCGCCACCAGCGCTCGCAGGCGGAACAGCAGCCCTACGGCATCAGCGGTGCGCATGCGCCCCTCCGTCCGTCGAAGCCATAGCCGGCGAGGATGCCGCCACCAACAGCTCCTCGGTTGCTTCCGCCGCCTGGAACTCCGCCGTGATGCGGCCGAGCGACATCACCAGGATTCGAGTGGACATCGCCAGGACCTCGTGCAATTCGGACGAGGCGAACAGAATCGCCATCCCCTGGCCGGCCAGCCGGCGTATGATGTCGAAGATCTCGGCGCGGGCGCCCACATCCACCCCGCGGGTCGGCTCGTCCAGAAGCAGCACCTTCGGCGATGTGAGCAAGAACCTGGAGATGACCACCTTCTGCTGATTGCCGCCGCTCAGAGAGGTCACCGGCTGTTCCGGCCCGGCGGTTCTGATCCGCAGGTCTTGAATCATCCGCGTCGCCCTGGCGCGCTCGGCCGCGGGAGAGAGATAGATCCCCCGGAGTCTCGCCAGGGTGATGTTGTCCTTCACGCTGAGGGCCGGCACGATCCCGTCCCGTTGGCGGTCTTCAGGCACCAGGACGAGGCCGGAACGGATGCGATCGGGGAGAGCGCTGCGCTCCAGGCGCTCGCCGTCCAGCGAGATGGAGCCACGCTCAGCGGACCGCAGCCCGATCAGCGTCTCGAACAGTTCCGTGCGCCCCGCGCCCATCAGGCCGTAGATGCCGACGATTTCGCCGGCGCCGAGCGCCAGGGAGATGTCTTGAAGGGCGGGTCTTCCGGCGGGGCCCGGCAGTGAGAGAGACCGCACCTCCAGCAGCGGCCGTCCCGCCGCACCGGATTCTCGCGGCGCCGGTGTGCTGCCGGCTCGCCCAGTCATCTTCTCGACGATCCAGGCGACGTCGACGGCTGACGCGGGAGCGCCGGCCACCACGCGCCCGTCGCGCAGCACCGTCACCCGATCGCCGATGGTCAGCACTTCTTCGAGCCGGTGCGAGATGTAGATGATGGAGACGCCGCGGGATTCCAGATCGCGGATCAGCCGGAACAGCACCGCAATCTCGGAGGAGCTGAGCGCGGACGTGGGCTCGTCCATGATGAGGATCCGGACCTCGCGCGCCAGCGCCCTGGCGATTTCGACGATCTGCTGTTGGCCAAGTGGAAGGTCGCCCACGAGCGTGCCCGGATCGATGGCCTGCTCGAGCCGCTGCATGAGCTCCCGGGTCACGCGCTGCTGGGCGCCGCGATCGATGACGCCGTGCCGCGCGTTCTCGCGCGCCATGAAAATGTTGTCGGCCACGCTCAGGTTCGGGAACAGGTTGAGTTCCTGGTAAATGATGCCGATCCCATGCGCTGCGGCGTCGCGGGCGGAGCTCATCCGGATTGGGCGCCCCTCCAACTCCAGGACTCCGGAGGTGGGCTGTTCCACGCCCGCGAGAATCTTGACCAGCGTGGACTTGCCCGCGCCGTTTTCGCCAATCAGAACGTTCACCTTGCCGCGATGCACCAGGAAATCCACGCTATCCAGGGCCAGCGTCCCGGGGAACTGCTTGGTGATGCCCCGCGCCGCCAGGAGCACTTCGGATTCGGCCGCCGGTTCCCCGCTCATCCCGCTCCACGCTCCACGACGAGTTGAATCGGCACAATCTCAGGGAACGCGTCGGAGGCGGGCTGCGGGCACGCTCCCCAGAACGAGACGGTCTTTCCCGGAAGCTCTGTGAATGCCACCGGCGCGAGCGCCGTCTTGACGGCTCTCAAGTTCAAATCGTTGCCGACGTCGGCGAAATCCAGTTGGTTGACGAACTGGGCGAAATCGATGAACGGGAGGGCGTCGCGAAGAGCCGTGCCGCGGATGGCCGGACCGATCTGGATGGCGGCGTCCGGACGGCCGTCGTAAGGAGGAAGATCCACCGCCATGCTGCCGGATTGGGACGCGGCATCGATGCGCAGCACTCTTCCTCGTCCTCTGACGAGGAAGCAGGCGGCGCCCTCGCCCGGTTTGTGCCCGTACCGGCGCCCCGCCGCGGCCGGATCCGACCGCAGCGCCGCGATCAGTGTGCTGAGGTCCACGGACTGGCTGAGCGCCGCGGGCAGCACCTTGGCGTTCCAAATCGAATCGACATACACCGCCGCGTCGAACCGCCCCAGGCCCTGACCGGTTCCGCTGTCGGCCTGGTTGATCGGGCGGACCGTCCAGGGCACACAGGAGCACAGGGCCAGGAGCGGCAGCACTGCCAGGACGGCGGGCCGCATCATAGGCCTGTCAGCGCCCTTTCCGGCGGCGACTTCACAACCGAGCTGCGAGGATCACGCGATCTGGCGCCTCGGCCCTCGTTCTGCTCCAGCAACCGCCGCGCCGTATTGCAGTCCGTGATCAGAACATTGATCCATCCGCCCACCAGAGCGCCCCGGATGGCGGCGGTCTTGCGCTTCCCGCCGGCTACCCCGACCACGCGGTTCACGCGGCGGAGCTCCTGAAGGTCCATGCCGATCACGCGTTCGTTGAGCGGGGTGATCACCGGTTCTCCGAGCTTGTTGAAGAAACGGAGGCAGATGTCGCCCACCGCACCCTGGCTGCTGAGGCTCTTGAGCTCCTCCGGGGAAAAGACGTTGCCGCTCTCCGCCAGCAGGCGCGACGGCTCGACGGCGCCGATGCCGACCAGCGCCAGCGTGACCGCATCGATCAACTGCATCGCCTCCTGCACAAACCGGTCCCGGAGGAGCACGTGGCGCGCTTCGGCCGATCCGACCACTCCCGGCGCCGGAAGCAGCTTGGCGCTCCCGCCCATGAGGTTGGCGAGTCGCCGCGTCAGGTGAGTGGCGTGGACCTCCGCGCCCGGGTTGCCGACGCCGCCGAGGATCTGGACCACCCGCGCGCCGACGCTGCGCGGGCTGGGTTGCATGGCATCCACCATCGCCAGCAGCGCGGCGCTCCAGGACGAGATTCCCACTACGTCGCTGGGCTTCACCGTGGTCTCGACATAGTAAGCCGCCGCCGCACCAAGATCGCGCACGATCGGTTCGTCGTCATCCGCCGAGTCCACGACAATGGCCTGCTTGATGCCGTAGGTGTCCTGAAGCGCCTCCTCGAGGCCGGGATGGGTGCCGGAGGGCACGCTGATGGTAATCCGGACGATGCCCGCCTTCTCGGCCCGCTTGAGCAATCTCGAGACGGTGGACTGCGATATGTTCAGGCGGTCCATGATCTCGGTCTGGCGCAGACCCTGGTCGTAATACATCCGGGCCACCTTGGTCATGAGGCGCAGCTCGTCGATGCGTGCCATGTCCCTATCTTATGTTCCGCTCTCCCGAAGCGGGCGCCGGGCGGGAGCTTCACAGGTCGCGCGGTAGACCGCTTCGCACCAGCCACTGTACAGGCGTTCCCGCTCGAGTTCACACAGGCGCGGTTCAAAGCTCTGTTCCAGGCGAGGAAGCGCCTCCAATTCCTCGAGCGACGACCACAGCCCCACCGCCAGCCCCGCCAGCCACGCGGCGCCCACCGCGGAGAGGTCCGGGGAGGCGTTGCGGATCACCGGGCGTCCGAGGATGTCGGCCTGAAACTGCATCAGCAGGTCATTCCGGCTGGCGCCTCCGTCGGCCAGCAGCGCCGGCGGTGTCTGCCGGCTCTCCCGCTCCATGACGTCGAAAACGTCGCGCACCTGATAGGCGATCGACTCGATGGTCGCGCGGGCGGCGTGCGCGGCGGACGTCCCGCGGGTGAGCCCCGTGAGCAGGCCGCGGGCGCTCGAGTTCCAGTGGGGCGCTCCCAGTCCCACAAAGGCCGGAACCAGGAAGACGCCACCCGTATCCGGGACGCTCCCGGCCAGTGCGGCGACACCGGCGGCCGGATCGGCCAGGCCGAGAAACTCTCCCAGCCACTGCACCGCCCCGCCGGTAACCGAAATGTTGCCTTCCAGCGCATACCGCGTTTCCGCGCCGCGCGACCAGGCGATGGTGGTGGAAAGGCCGCCGGCGGAGAGCAGCGGCTCCGGAGTGGTGGTCATGAGGGAGGAACCGGTCCCGTAGGTGGCCTTCACCGCGCCAGGCTGAAATGCGGCGTGGCCAAACAGGGCGGCGTGAGAGTCCCCGATGAGGCTGGCAACCGGAATCCCGCCGGGAAGCCGGCCATGCGGAACCGTCTCGCCGTAGACGCAGCTCGAGGGGCAGGTCCGAGGCAGAGCCGCTCTGGGGATGCCGAACAGCGCCAGGAGGTCCTCATCCCAGCAGAGGCGCCTCAGATCGAACAACTGCGTGCGGGAGGCGTTGGTGACATCGCAGGCATGAGCGGCGCCGCCGGTCAGCTTCCACAGCAGCCAGCTATCGACGGTGCCCAGGCAGAGTTCGCCGTCCGCCGCGCGGCGCTGGCCGTCGGCGGCGTGATCGAGCAGCCAGCGGGCTTTGCTGGCCGAGAACAGCGGATCGATACCCAGACCGGTGCGCTGGCGAAGCATCTCGCCGGCACCGCGCTCCCGGAGGCCGGCGCAGAATGGCGCCGTGCGGCGGCACTGCCACACAATGCACGGTCCCACGGGCGCCCCGGTCTGCCTGTCCCAGAGGACCACGCTCTCCCGCTGGTTGGCGACCGCGATGGCCGAGGGCGCCGCCTCCTCCCGCACGCCAGCCAGACACTCGTCCATGGCCGCTGTGACGCTTTCCCAGATTGCCTCGGGGTCCTGTTCCACCCAGGCCGGCTGCGGGAAGCGGATCGAAAGCGGACGTGACGCGGAGGCAACGACGGCGCCGTCGCCATCGACGAGCAGCACCTTGCTATTGGTGGTGCCCTGATCGATCGCCAGAACGCATCGGCGGTTCACTGTCGCACCCTTGTTCGCAGCAGTTCCCAGGCGGCGCTCCGGATGCCCTCGGGGGTCAGGCCGAAATGCTCGAACAACCATGCCGCCGATCCGGTGGGGGCGAAATTGCCCGGGATTCCCAGGATACGCATGGGGACCGGGCAGGTGGTGGTCACCAGCTCCGCAACCGCGCTGCCCAGCCCCCCGTGAATCGAGTGTTCCTCCACCGTGACGAGAGCGCCGGTCTGGGCGGCGGCGTCAACGATCGCCTCGCGATCCAGCGGCTGAAGCGTCGCCAGGTTGAGAACGCGGGCGGAGATGCCCTCTCCGGCCAGCAGCGACGCGGCCGCCAGCGCCCGCGAGACCATGGTGCCGTTGGCGATCAGGGTGATATCATCGCCGGATCTGAGGACGCCGGCTTGGCCCATCCGAAAACGGTAATCGGCCCCGTGCACCGCGGGCACCGGCATGCGGCTGATGCGCAGAAACACCGGGCCATCGAACTCGGCGGCAGCGCGGACTGCCTGGTCTGTTTCCAGCGGATCCGCGGGAACGACCACGCACAGGCCGGCGATCACCCTGGTCCAGGCCAGATCCTCGAGGGAGTGGTGGGTGGGCCCGAGCTGTCCATAGGCCAGACCGCTGGACATCCCACAGAGCTTGACGTTGGCCCGGGAATAGGCGAGGTCCACCTTGATCTGCTCGAGTGCACGGCCGGTAAGGAAACACGATGCGCCGCAGACAAAGGGTATTTTGCCGCCGTTGGCCAGGCCGGCCGCGATCCCGATCATATTCTGCTCGGCGATGCCCACGTTGATCACCCGGCGGGGGGACTCCTTGGCGAAACGCCCCAGGCGGGACGAGCCCACGGAATCGTTCACCACCACCAGAATCCTCGGGTCGGCCGCTGCGATCTCCTCGAGGGCCCTCCCGAACGCTTCCCGGCAATCGTAAAGCGGACTCATTGCGCAGCTTCATCCAACTCGCGCAGCGCTGCGGCCAGCTCCTCGTCGGTGGGGACGCGGTGGTGCCAGTCGACCCGGTCCTCGATGAAGGAGACGCCCTTGCCCTTTTGCGTGTGCGCGATGATGCAGTTGGGCCGGGCCGGGTGGAACGGGACGGCGTGGAAAGCCTCCAGAAGAGCGATGTGGTCGTGACCGTCGACTTCGCATACCGACCATCCGAAGGCGCGCCATTTCTCCGCCAGGGGCTCAAGGCGCATAGTGCGCTCGGTTCGGTCACCCTGCTGGATCCCGTTGCGGTCCACAATGACCGTGAGGTTGCTCAATTCGTAATGCGCCGCCGCCATCGCCGCTTCCCAGTTGCTGCCCTCCTGGAGCTCTCCATCGCCGGTGAGGACGAATGTGCGCCACGCCGCACCGTCGATCTTGGCGGCCAGCGCCGCTCCCACGGCAACCGGCAGACCATGGCCGAGGGAGCCAGTGTTCGCTTCCACTCCAGGAAGCTCGGTACGGTTGGGATGCCCGTTGAGGCGGGAAAGCGGCTGCATGTAAGTGTCGAGTTCGTCTTCCGGGAAGAACCCCGCGGCCGCGAGCGTTGCGTAGAACGCCGCGGAGCAGTGCCCCTTACTCATGATGAAACGGTCCCGGTCCGGCGCCCGAGGCCGCGTGGGATCGATGCGCAGCGCGCCGAAATAGAGCGTAACCAGGATGTCCGCGGACGAGAGGTCGCCGCCGGGATGGCCCAGGCGCGCGCGGTGGACCATCCGGAGGCTGTCCCGGCGCACCGCGGCGGAGAGCTTCCGCAACTGCGGGGGCAGTTCATCGGCCTCGATGCGGTGATCCGTGGCCAGGCAGGGGCTAGGGAGCTTGACATCCTGGCGCATAACAGTACAGTATTGCATAAATATGCCAAACTGGCGCGGTGTTCCTTTTTCCCTTCTGTTTTGTGCCGCTTTGTCGATGCCCGCCCCGAGCCAGAATGTCGAGCGCTGGGGCGTTTACGAGGTTTCCCTCCCAGGTCCCCAGAGCGGCAATCCCTTCGTCGGCGTGCGCCTGTCCGCGAGCTTTCAGTACCGCCATCGCAGCGTCGAGGTCGACGGGTTCTACGACGGAGCGGGGGTGTATCGCATCCGGTTCATGCCCGATGAAATCGGCGAGTGGACTTACGTGACGCGCAGCAACCGCCCCGAATTGGATGGCAAGACGGGGCAATTCGCGTGCACTCCGGCCTCGGCGCGCAACCACGGACCGGTTCGGGTGCAGCGCATTTCTCACTTTGGCTACGAGGACGGCGCGCCCTACTTCCCGGTCGGGACCACCTGCTACGCCTGGATTCATCAGGGCGAGGCGCTGGAGGAGCAGACCCTGGCGACCCTGCGCTCCTCGCCTTTCAACAAGCTGCGGATGTGCGTCTTCCCGAAGGATTACATCTATAACAAGAACGAGCCGCCGTACTATCCGTTCGAGCGGAACGCCGCCGGCGAGAGCGACTTCACGCGGTTCAATCCCAGCTTCTTTCAGCACCTGGAGAAGCGAGTGCGCGACCTCGAGACGCTGGGGATCGAGGCCGACCTGATTCTGTTTCACCCTTACGACCGCTGGGGCTATTCCAAGATGACGGCCGGGGCGGACGACCGGTACTTGCGCTACGTGGTCGCGCGGCTGGCGGCCTACCGGAACGTCTGGTGGTCGATGGCCAACGAATTCGATTTCATGAAGGAGAAGACCATGGCCGATTGGGACCGCTTCTTCCGCATCGTCGAAGAGAGTGACCCCTACCACCACCTGCGGTCGATCCACAACGGGTTCATTCTGTACGATCACTCGAAGCCCTGGGTAACCCACGTGAGCATGCAAAGCTCGGACCTCGAGAAGGCCAGAGAATGGGTGGCCAACTACAAGAAGCCCGTCATCTTCGACGAGTGCAAGTACGAAGGCAACATCCCGCGCCGTTGGGGGAGCATCTCCGCGCCCGAGCTGGTCCGCCGCTTTTGGGTGGGGACTGTCTCGGGAGCCTATGTCGGCCACGGCGAAACCTATCTCGACGCCAACGATGTGCTGTGGTGGTCCAAAGGAGGCGTGCTGCACGGCGAGAGCCCCCAGCGCATTGCGTTCCTTCGCCGCATCCTCGACGAGGGTCCGGCCGAGGGGCTGAATAACTTGTCCACGTACTATCTCGGAGCCGGACGGGAGGGACGCTACTACCTCTTCTATTTCGACTTCAACCAGCCCGCTGAATACACCTTCGAGCTCGCCCCGGGAGCGCAGTACCGGGCCGAGATCGTCGATCCCTGGGAAATGACGATCACGCCGGTCGAAGGAACCTTCGAGGGCAAGTTCACGATGAAGTTGCCCGGGAAGCCCCACCTGGCCGTGCGGTTCCGTAAGATCGGCTGACGCTGCCGCCGCCGCAAATCTCGAGTCGCGCTAGCATAGAGGTCGAAGGGGCCCTATGCGCAACGTTGTCATCGTCGGATCCGGCTGCGCCGGCAACACCGCCGCCATCTACACTGCCCGAGCCAACCTGAACCCGCTGGTCGTCTCGGGGCATGAGCCAGGCGGCCAACTGTCGATCACCACGCTGGTCGAGAACTTTCCCGGGTTCCCCGAGGGCATCGACGGCCCGGCGCTGGTCGAGAACATGAAGCAGCAGGCGCAGCACTTCGGCGCCGAATACGTGGACGGTTCGGCGATCGAGGCGGACCTGTCGGGACGGCCGTTCCGGCTCAGCATCGAGGGCGACTGGGTTGAAACCCGCACGCTGATCGTCGCCTCGGGGGCCTCGGCCCGCTGGCTGGGACTGGAATCCGAGCGCAAACTCATCGGGCACGGCGTCAGCTCCTGCGCCACCTGCGACGGCTTCTTCTTCCGCGGGAAGAAGATCATGGTGGTGGGCGGCGGCGACTCGGCGATGGAGGAAGCCATCTTCCTTACCCGCTTTGGCGAAGAGGTCGCTGTCGTCCACCGGCGCGACCAGTTCCGCGCCTCCAGAATCATGCTCGAGCGCGCACAGAAGAATCCGAAGATCCAGTGGATCACCAGTGCGGTCGTCGACCAGGTGTTTGACGTGGAGAAAGGTCTCGTCACGGGCGTCGAGTTGCGCGATGTGAAGACCGGCAAGACCTGGCAGCGGCCGGTCGACGGCTTGTTCCTGGCCCTAGGGCACATCCCCAACACAGCGGTCTTCAAGGGGCAGATCGAGTTGGACGCCGACGGCTACATCGTCTCGAAAGGCGGCGCCCGCACCAGCGTCGAGGGCGTCTTCCACGCCGGCGACGTCGAGGACCGCATCTACCGCCAAGCCATCACGGCCTCCGCCGCGGGCTGCAAAGCCGCCATCGAGGCCGAGCGGTTCCTGGAAGCCGAAGGACGCTGAGCGGGTTCGGGCGAACATTGGGCGGAAGCTTGAAGCGCCGGCGAAGAAGCGTGCCGTGTAATAGAAGGATCTTTCAAATGGGCAAACATCCACCTCAGCCGCCGCGCGGAACTGCTCTCAGCGGGCGCGCCGTTTACTCCGCCGTCCTCTTCCGCTCGTAGGGCTGCTTGAGGTACTTCGCCGCTTCTTCCTGGGCGTGCTGGGTGTTGTCTTTGGTGCGCATGGCCAGCGTGTATTCGTTCACCGCGCGCTCGCGCTGGCCGGTGAGGTCGAAGATCTTGCCCAGGTTGAGGTGGGCCCAGACCTCGGTCCACTTAGGGTCGAGGTCGCCGTTGAGCGCTTCGCGGAACTCGTTCGCCGCCGCCTGGTAGTTGTTCTGATGGAAGAAGACGTCGGCGATGCGGTAGTGCGCCAGCGAGCTGTTGCGGCTGACTTCGAGCGCCTTCTGATACTCCTTCAGCGCCTCGTTGAAGTCGCTGACCTCGGTGAACTGCTCGCCGCGCCGGATGGCCACCGCCACGCGGATGGGATCGCTGAACCGCAGCACGCGGTTGTTCGGGTCGAGCGCGAGCGTCTTGGGCTTGCCGAAGGTGTCCACCACGAACTCGGAGGAGGTGCCCATCACCTCAACCGTCTTCTGCTCCGGGTTGCCCTCGGTCTCAATCTTCAGCTCCACCGGCATGCGGAAGATGTCCAGGTCCTGCGAGACCTTGCCCATCACGCGGAAGCCCTTCTGGGTGCGGTAGATGGTGTACTCGAGCTTGAACTCCGGCGCGCCGCTGGATTCGATCCATTGGAGGAAGAAATACTTCAGGTTCTGCCCCGCAACGGCTTCGGCGACTTGCTCGAAATCCTCGGTCCGGACCGCCTTCCACGCGTACTTGTCCGGGAACTGGTTCAGCAGCTTCTGGAAGTTCGCGTCGCCCATCACGTAGCGAAGCATGTGCAGCACCGCCGCGCCCTTGCTGGCGGTGATGGCCCAGAACTCGGGGGAATAGTCCTCCAGGCGAGGCGTCTGAATCACGGGGACGTCGTTCACGGTGAGCGCGTCGATATAGACGTCGCGCACCTCGGTCTCCAGCGCCGAGGAGCCGTTGACGTGCTCCAGGTACAGGATCTCGGAATACCGCGCCATGCCGTTGGTGATCCAGAGGTGATTGCGCGTGGCCGCGGAGAGCAGCGATCCCCACCACTGCCGCGAAATCTGGTTGGCCAACAGTCGCACGCTGGGCTGCTTGCCGATGCCTTGCGGGGACAGGAACAGGATGCCCGGCGCGGAGTAGCCGTTCGGGGCGCCGTCCTCAGTCTCGATCAGGGTCAGGTTGGCCTGAAGCGGCAGGCCGTAGAGACTGGTCAGGTAGGACATCACCTTGCCGGTCTCCTGGCCGTACGGCCCTGCCATGGCCTTCTCCGCGCCGCGGAAGTACAGCCAGGTGGTCACGCCCTCGCTCGAGACCTGCGCCGGATCGCCCTGCACCACCGCGATGCTCCCGGGGAATGCCGGCTTGGTGAACTGAAAGCTGTACAGCACCTTGTCGCCGGTCAGCGGCTCCTGCCTGGAGAGGCCGGGAGCAATGACCTTGTAGCCCGAGGGGACCGTGACGCGAATGTCGGCGGTGAACCGGTTGGTGCTGTAGCCGGCCACCGGGAACCAGCGCGCGGGGTACAGCAGGTAGGCGAAATCCGGATGGATCGCGGCAAACTTGATGCCGAACACCGGGGAGTCCTCGTTTCCGCTGAGCCGCCCGTCGTATTGAAAAACCAGGCTGGCCGGCTTGGCCTTGGCCAGCGGCTGGGCAAAGCTCACGCTCACCGAAGAGGTCTGCGGCGCGCGGGTCGCCGAGACCTGCTGCCCGGCCTCATCCTCGACCTTCGAGACATTCAGCGCGTTATTCAGCTCGAACTCGGCCGAGGTGGTGTACTCGTCCTGCGGAACAAATCGGACCAGCACCTTGGCGGCGAGCGTCTGCATGCGCGGATTGACTTCCGCGTCGATCTGGTAATGTTCCACCTCGATGCGCGGCTGGCGCTGTTGGGCCGATGCCGCCGCGGCGGTCATCAGGAATGCCAGCCCAATCCAGGTATTACGAGCCATTCGCTGTCTCCCCCAATCACCTCAGGAACTCTTGGATTATATCGGCCGCCCGGTCCATGGGATCGTCACCACCCGAGAGCGCAGCCGCCACTTCGGCGAGGCCTTGCCGCATTTCGTCGCGCGCGCCGGGATCGTTCAGCAGCCGCAACGCTTCGGCGGCCAGACGCTCTCCCCTCATTTCATTCTGCATCAATTCGGGGACGACCGTCCGTCCCGCCACCAAGTTGACCATGGAGTAGTAGGGCACTCGGACCAGGAACCGGCCCAAGAACCAACTCAGTCCCGTCACCTTATAGAAGGTCACCATGGGAGTGCCGAGGAGGGCCGCCTCGATGGTTACGGTGCCGCTGGCCGCCAGGGCCAGATCGGCATGCGCCAACACATCCCACGTTTCGCCTTCAATGACTTGGATGGATGCGCCGGAAATGGGTTCCCGAAAAAGTGGGAAGCCGGGGGCGGGCGTGGCCAGCATGAACTGGACCGCCCTCTTCCGCAGGATGGCGCCGGCGGCGTCGAGCAAGGCCGGCAGGTGACGCGCCGCTTCGCCGCCGCGGCTGCCCGCGAGCAGCGCCACCAGCGGCCGGTCCGCCGCCAGGCCGTGCTTCTTCAGGAAATCCTCCTTCGAGAGCGACGGCCGGATCAGGCGCGAAAGCGGGTGGCCGATATAGGTTGCCGGGATGCGGTGGCGGCGGAAGAACTCCTCCTCGAACGGGAAGATGCACAGGAGGTGGTCGATGAGGCGGCGCATCAGCGGGATACGGCCCTTGCGCCAGGCCCAAACCTGCGGGGCCACCAGGTACACCACCGGAATGCCGAGCCGCTTCAGGCGCCGGGCCACGCGGAGGTGGAAATCCGGGGAGTCGGTCAGGATCGCCAGGCTGGGGCGTTCCCTGCTCGCGGCCTCGACCAGCTTCCGGTATTCCCCGTAGACTCGCGGGATGTGCGCCAGGATCTCGACCAGCCCGACCACCGCCAGGCTCTCCGACTGCACCACCGCCCGGACCCCCGCCCGGCGCATCCGCGGCCCGGCGCATCCGAAGAACTCGACCTCGGGAAGGCGCCGGCGCAGCGTCTCGACCAGGCTGGCGGCGTAGAGGTCGCCGGAAGCCTCCCCCGCCGAAACCAGGATCTTCTCCGTCACCATGGAACAGTGTATAGGAACAGCTTGTGGCCTGTGGCCTGTGGATTCCACAGGGTCCGGTCCGGTGACATCATTGACAGATTAGTCCAGTGACATCCTTTACACTTTTTGGGATCCGAGACACTCGGCAAAGGGGGGTACCCGATGCCGTGGCAGGAGCGAAGTGCCTTGGAAGA
>Ga0187878_1000947_pt1 | contig 30405 bp, 29 predicted proteins | sample June2016WEW_17_1_FD_132979 | JGI IMG/M metagenome (GOLD analysis project Ga0187878, IMG submission 132979) | Peatland microbial communities from SPRUCE experiment site at the Marcell Experimental Forest, Minnesota, USA - June2016WEW_17_150 | ecosystem: Environmental > Terrestrial > Soil >...
CGGTGAAGCAGTTGATTGTTAATCCAATATATTGAACCCAAAGGTCACCGAAAATAAGGCAGCAGCCGAGAATTATCATTAATGTGCCATATATGAGGTACTTCCTCAGCGAGCTGCGGGGTCTTCTCCGGTAAGCGACCTTGCTGGGTAACATCTCGATCGGTTCGGGTTTCAGCTCACTCATGATGGCTTCTTTTATGAAAAAAAGTGTTGAATATTTTGGCTTGGCTTCGACTTCGCTTATCTTATCCATCTCATTTTTTATGTATGCCTTGCAGTATGGGCAAATGTCCCTCTTCTCTCTTAGAGTCTCATTACAGTAGGGGCATCTAATTAACATTTAAAACACGCTTCCTATGCTCTCGAGACACGGCTCTGAGAGATGATCCAATATGACGGGTTTTACCTCGCTCCACTTCTCCTCGAGCACACAATGGCTGGCCTCCTTACACATCAACAACCTAGAATTAGGAATCAACCTCGCGAGGATCTCCCCACCCTCGGGCATCACTAACTCGTCATCCTCGCCATGGATAATGAGTGTCTTTGAACGGATCCTCCCAAGCCTACTGTAGGTGTTGAACTTCAATATGACATCAAAATGCTTCTCCAGCGTCGAGGATGAAGTCGGATACTTCACTGAGGCGGATAAGATCTTAGCTCTGTTCTCCTCGAGGAACTTTGGGCGATAAACCATGCGGAGCATCTGCTCCCTCACTGCCTCTTGCGTTACACCCGGTGGGGGAGAATAGAGCCAAGCGTTTTTCTCGAGGGCCGCTCTCTGTCCAGGGATCGAGTCTAGAGTGTGGCCGCCGGGGAAAGTACAGGTTAGAACAAGGTTTTTCACCCTCTCTGGGTGGTTGATGGCGAGTTCCTGGGCTATCATTCCACCCATAGAGACACCTAGTATGTGTGCCTCACGTATTTTCAGAGCGTCTAGCAATCCAACTACGTCCTTCACCATCGTATTGATGGAGTATTCCCCTTCGGGAGCACTGCTTCTCCCGGTTCCCCGGTTATCGATTACTATGGCTCTGAAGCGTTTTGACAGATCACTTAGCCTTGGGACTAATGTATCCCAACTCTCTGTGGTTCCATTGTATCCCTGTATCATTATTAGTGGGAAGCCTTCTCCATGAATCTCGTAATACATCTCTAGGTCATCGATCATAATTTTTGTCAACCTACACGCCTCCCTCCGTTATATTTATTGAACATCCCTCAATAAACTATTGAACATTAGTCAATATAAAAGCTTTATGAACAACATTCAACAACTAGTGGTCATGGTCACACGAGTCATAACCCGTGACAAAGACGAGAAGATCAAGCTAATCTACAAGTCCTTCTCTCGCCTCGTCAACTCCGAAGGATATGAGAAAGTCACCACCCGCAAGATAGCTGAAGACGCTGGTATCAGCATCGGTATAATTTATCACTACTTCACCGAGGGTAAGCCGGAGATAGCGGCTGGTTTTTGGGAGGAGTCTCTCAACGTTATGATGGATCCGATCTTCGTACTCAAGGGTTCTGACGAGGACGTTAAGAGGGAGATAACGCTTCACCTGGAAAACCATCGTAAAAACGAGGCGATGTACAGAGCTTTCGATCAGGCAATCCTGGAGAAGAAGGACCTTTTCGAGGGGCTAAAACGGAGTCGAGCGGAGCTGATCGAAACCAAGATTCGAGCTAACTTCACGGAGATTAGCTCACCGGCTCAGTTAAGTGAGCTTGTTGAAAAATACCTCAGGGTTTATGGTCTAGTCGATGCGCTTGTTCATAGACATCTCTTCCAAGCACCTTTCGCAAAGTCTGATGAAGAATTGGTGCATATTCTAAGTGACTTGTCTCTAAGTATACTGGGAAAAGAAAAATAGTGGTAATCAGCACGCGCGGGGATTCCCGTGAAGACTATTGATTCTGAAATTGGTGACAAATTTGAATTAACATTCTACTAGTGATTATATGTGCTCATTTCTAGAATGTGTGAAAAAAACTCAGAGGACAAAACATAAGGGCCTCGAGAATCGGTTGATCTCTCGCGTCTTCCGCAGATACGCGCGCGCGATTGGGGTGTCAACCTAAAATTTTATTTTATCGGCATTAAAGTGTTTTATTTAATTAAAACTGGCGGGTTCGGAGGGATTTGCGTAAAATTTTATTCCATTCGTATTTGTTTTCATATCGGTAGGAGACCGGAGGGACTTAAACCGTTAAGTATTCAGACCTCGCGGCCTCGAAGTTTATGATTTAATGCCTTTAATCCATAATTCGCAAGTATGTCCAAACATCAAAGTTTAAATTTCTAATATCCACTATAGCGAAGTAACATAGTAATAAAAAACTGAAAAAAGGAGGAAAACCACAGAAGGCGAAAGAAAAAAACTTCATGGGCGGGTGGGGGGGAGTCGAATAGAATACGAGGATTTTGCCTTATCAAAGGTAGACGAGGTGTACAAGCGCTTCGCCACGGGTCCAAACGGGCTTACTAGAGATGAGGCTACACTTAGGCTCGAAAAAAATGGGCCAAACACAGTACCTACTGCTAAGAAAAGAGGTCTAGCGAGCCGGGTAGCGGAACAGCTCAAGAATGGCTTCTGTATCCTTCTACTACTTGCCGCCGCGCTTTCACTCTTCACTGGCTTCGTCTATGGGGACATAGGATCTGTGCAGACGGGCTTCGCCCTAATCGCTGTGGTCGCCATCAACATCGCCTTCAGCATCTTCCAAGAATACCGAGCTGAGCAAGCTGTCCAGACAATTAAGAGGCTGATACCTACTAAAGCGAAGGTGCTCAGATCAGGAGTCGAGGAGCAGGTGGATGTCTCCGAGGTGGTTCTCGGGGACCTCGTGTTATTCGATGAGGGGGATAAGGTCCCCGCTGATGTAAGGTTAGTGAGTGCCTTCGAGGTCTCTGTTGACAACTCAGTTCTCACGGGCGAGTCGGAGGCTCAACGGCGATTCGTGGATACGACCCCTGGTCTGACTGCGAACACCGCTACTGAATACCAGAACCTCCTCTTCGCTGGGTCCACAATGGTATCAGGTGTGGCTAGAGGTGTAGTACTAGCCACGGGCAAGGAGACGCAGTTCGGTGGAATCGTAGCTCTCTCAAGCGAGATCGGTGAATCACCCAGCCCTCTCGAAAAAGAGATCGAACGAACCGCAAGGCTGACTCTCATACTCGCCTTCATAGTTGGAGCGATCTTTTTCCTCATCGCCAGGGTCTTAGTCAACCTAACAATCGTGGCGAATATCCTATTCGCGATAGGTGTAATCCTCTCCTTCGTCCCCTGGGGCTTCCAGCTCTGCATCTCCCTCAGCCTAGCCATAACGGCTGTCAAGATGGCGAAGAGGAACGTCGTCGTGAAGCGTCTCTCCGCGATCGAGACCATGGGCTCCACAACCGTCCTCTGCGTTGACAAAACAGGCACTATAACAAGCGGGGAGATGATGGTTGAGAGGCTCTGGGCTAGCGGGAGGGTCTTCGACGTCAGCGGCGACGGGTACAGTCCACAGGGATTCGTCACCATCCAGGGCAGGAGGGTGAATCCGGAGGAGAGATCTCACATCACTAGCTTATTCGAGGTCTCCGCGTTTTGTACCAACGCCAGAATCGTCGCCCCCACAGACCGGATAGGCAGGTGGTCTATCCTGGGTGACCAAACTGACGGGGCCTTTCTCGTGTTCGCCGGAAATGGTGACTTTAACTCAGCCCTCGCCTCTGTGGAGAAGCCGCGTGTAGGTTTCCTGCCATTCGACACGAGGAGGAGGATGATGACGGTGATCCACCGGGATGGAGAAGGCTGGTTGAAGGCCTACTCTAAGGGATCTAGCTACGATGTACTCGAAAGATGCACCGAAGTCTACTTCGATCGCCGAGTTACTCCACTAACGGATGAGATGAGAGACGGAATAAGGGAGCAGATTGACCGTTTCGCAGCCGAGGGCTATAGGGTTCTCGCCCTAGCCTCCAAGAGGTTACCAGCTAGCATAGAGATGGAATCCGAGAACGTCGAGAGGGAGATGACCCTCCTCGGCCTCGCGGCCCTCCACGACCCCCCAAGGCCGAAAGTGGAGGCCGCCGTAAGCCACGCAAAGAAGGGCGGGATTAAGGTCGTTATGATTACCGGAGACCACGAGCTGACCGCAGCAGCGATCGCTAAAAAGACCGGCATAATCACGGGAACGGACTATAGGATCGTTACAGGCCCTGAGCTCAACAAGATGACTGACGATGAGTTGGCTGAGGTTACGAAAGGCGAGGTGGTGTTTGCACGCACCTCACCAGAACACAAGCTAAGAATAGTGAAGACATTCATGAATGGGGGAGAGATCGTCGCCGTCACAGGCGACGGCGTCAACGACGCCCCAGCCCTAATCGAGGCGGACGTCGGGATCTCCATGGGAGGTGGCACCGATGTTGCCCGCGAATCCTCTGATATGGTGCTCCTCGATAACGACTTCACCTCTATCATTGAGGGCGTGAGACTCGGGAGGGCTACTTTTGACAACCTCCGTAAGTTCGCCTACTACATCTACACCCACAACTTCGCCGAGTTGGTGACATTCGTGGCATTCATACTACTGCTGGTTCCACTCCCACTCACAGTGATGGGGGTGCTCGCCATCGAGGTGATCCTTGAGATACCAATCGCATTAGCTCTGATCGCTGAGCCTCCGGAAGAGGACATAATGGATAGACCACCAAGAGCACGCGACGTTAGGCTATTAGACTACGGGATTCTTGGTCGAGCGACCTTCGTAGGCACAATAGAGGGGGCCTTGCCCATGCTCTACGCCTTCGTGATCTGGAGCCGGGGAGGATGGCACCTCGGGATCAGCACAGTAAATGACCCGACACTCTACGCGATTGGTACGACCGCTGTGCTCGCTGGAATAATGTTAGGGCAGCTTGGAAACGTGCTCTCCACGAGGACTGGATCTCACTCGATCCTCTCATCGAACCCGTCGAGGAACAAATGGATCCCCGCAGGGATAGTGGCTATGCTTCTTCTCCTATTATCCATAGTCTATGTGCCAATCCTTCAGCTGGTCTTCGGGACGGCGCCTCTAGCATTGTACGATTGGGGGATCATGTTCGCACTAGCCCTAGTGATACTACTCATCGATGAGGCTACGAAACTAATCTTAGGTGCAATCCATCGACAAACCTAACAGATAAAACCTCGTACGTTTAGCAACCTCCCAGTTAGGAGTCAAAAACGAATAAATGATTATGGTGCAATAGCAATTAAATTTATATATATTTTTATCAAATTATATACCATGTCTTTTAAACGAATTTATCAAGATGTCCAAGGAGTGAGCTGTCCATTATGTGGTGCAAGTGTATTGAAAGATGCGAGAAATGTAAAAAAGATCACTTATCTCTGCAGTGGAAAAACACCCCATGATCTAACCAATAATAAAATCATAATGGATTTTTTAATAGCTGAAGAACAATGAGACTAGTTTTAAATTTGAATATTATTTTAAACTCTTTAAAGCCTCATTTGCATATATGCAAGGGTTTTTGAGAGTTTTTAAATAAATTCACAGCCTTGTTAAGGGTAAATGCTATGCATAAGAGGCGGGAAAAGAAGTGAATGCCAAATCTAAAAAACCATATAAGGAGCCCCATTCTTCGCGCTCGTTTTTGTCGGATTTCGTCCTTGGAAGCCAAGACGGGCTTGTAAACGTTCTAGGTATTCTACTGGGAGTATCTGCAGCAACAAGCAACGTGAAGATAATCTACGTCGCCGCCCTCGCAGCACTGGGCGCAGAATCGATTTCGATGGGCGCAGTCGCCTACACATCAACTCTAGCCAGGCGTCAACAGTATCTGAAGGAGGTCTCCCGGGAGCAGCTTGAAATGAAGAAATACGGCGATGTGGAGCTCGAAGAGGTACGGAGGATTTTGAAGAGCCTAGGCTACGAGGGTATGCAGCTTGATACTCTAACTAGTCAGATCGCGTCTAACCCGAAGGCGATGCTGGAGTTCATGATGTCATTCGAACTAAAACTCCCACCGGTTGAGGAGAGCGAAGCGAGGCGCAGCTTCGCCGTTGTACTGTCCGCCACCGTTTTTGGCTCGATCATACCTCTGATTCCGTTCCTCTTCGTTACGGCAGCTACAATATCCTCCGGTACGATCGCATCGGTGATTCTGAGTGGAGTGTTGCTCTTTTTGATAGGCGCATACGAGGCGAGGATAACGGTGGGCTCGATTTGGAGGAGTGCCTTGCAGATGATGTTGATCGGGCTTTCAGCTGGGTTCGCGGGATATTTGATTGGGCATCTCATTGGGGCCATACCAGTGTGACTGCGTCAGCGCATCCTTCTACTGGCTATATGATCAACGTGTGCGCGAACCGATATAAGTTCAGGAAAACTATGAATATGCGTACACCATTATGGATGTTCGTTCAATTCCCAAGAATCCTTTTAAATAAAAATCGCGGGGATTCACCAAGGTAATTTATTTGGGGCTAAAGCGGGACCTCTCATACTTCGACCTCATGAACATCGTAATCGGAGCAATCATCGGCAGCGACATCTACATTGTCCCCGGCCTCGTCGCTGGCCTGATCGGACCCGCCGCAATAGGCATCTGGATCATAGGTGGAGCAATCTCCATGATTCTGGCGATGGTGTTCGCCTACTGCAGCTATTACGTCCCAAACGTGGGAGGCTCATTCGCCTTCGTCTCCAAGGCCTTCGACGACTTCTACGGCTTCATCGCGGGATGGAGTATGTGTATCGCGGAGATCATCGCGCTCCCCGTCTTCGCCATAGTGTTCACCAGCTACCTCCAGTTCTTCGTTCCGTTAACCTACTGGGCGCAGCTACTGGTTAGAGTCATCTTCATCGTGGCCCTCACGGCAGTCAACGTATTCAGCGTCAAAGCAGCTGGACGACTCAACGATGTGCTGACCCTAGCCAAACTCACGCCCCTCCTAATCATAATCATTCTCGGCGTTGGATCTATTCTGCTCAGACCCAGCCTCCTCGCCAACTACACCCCATTTGCGCCCATGGGTCTAACAAACTTCAACACCGTTTTGGTTCTGATTTTCTGGGCCTACGTCGGATTCGAACTCGGCAGCCTCCCCAGCAGCGAAGTCGCCGACCCGAAAAAGAACATCCCTAGGGCCATGATCACCGGAATGGGGATAGTGATATTCTTCTACGTAATGACGAACGTCTCAGTTTTCGGGCTAGTTAACTCGACCGAACTCTCACAGAGCCCAATTCCACTCGTGTTGGTCAGCACAGTTCTCCTCGGAACAGTTGGTGCAGTGATCACAAGCCTTGGAGCCCTCGCCAGCGTATCCGGCACCGATGAGACGGAGGTGATGGGGACCGCTCGCCTCATTTACGCGATGTCTAGTGAGGGGTTGCTCCCAAAGGCGTTCGGTAAGGTTCATCCCCGTTTTAAGACACCCCACGTCGCAATAATCATGGAGGGCGTGATTGCCTTGGCGCTCGCGCCTTTCTCCGGATTATCAACACTCATATCGTTTGCAGTTTTCAACCTCGGGATCTGCTATCTCCTTGTCTGCCTATCCCTATCTGTTCTGAAGAGTAGTGACGAGCGTGGACTTCCAGGTCAAAGGATACTTCCATGGCTAGGGGTCGGGGTAAGCCTCTACCTACTCTACTCAACCTCCCTCTTCGACAAGGTTGTTGGGTCGTTTGTGATCCTTCTGGGGATCCCTGTTTACCTCTACTTCTCTAAGAAGACTGACGTGCGTGAACTCAATCGGGAGTTTATATCTGAGGAAGCTGTGCTTTCAATGAATTTACAGAGGCAGAACAAGGGTCTTGCGAACTTCGTGAGGCTTCTCGCGGCGGCGTACAGGAAGATAACTGCGAAAGTAAAAAGTCGCGAGCGTGCCTCGTCATCCTCCAGCCTTACCTAGCATAGTAGCGAGCGTATTGCTGGTAGTCGAGAAGCTGGTCGTCGTTTGAAATTTGATGATGGCTTTATCTTTCTCAACTTTCCAACAAATTATAGAGAAAGATGAAGTCGCTTAAAATGGACCTCAAGGAACTGAAGTGGGTTCAACGAGACAGCAGAAACGATGAGCTCGTCTCCGGAAAAGAAGTTCTGGGAAAGTTACAATGGACAAGCAAATTGAGGTCCCTTGTGACAGCCGAATCTGCCGATGGAAAGTGGACATTCAAGAGAGGTGGCTTCCTACGGCCTAAAATCACCATTCGAGAATATGGCAAGGACAATGATCTCTATACCGCTAACATTGGCTGGAATGGAGAAGCAACATTATGGCTGCCTGATCAAGGAAGATTCCGGTGGGTTCCTAATATTTGGCACACTAAATGGACGCTGATGATTAACGATGAAAAGGAAATTATGAGCATTCAACTTGATGGCTTTAGTAAAGTTAGTGGAAATGTAAGCATAGAGGATACATCTGTCTCCATCCAGACACTTTCACTGCTTGCCCTACTCGGGTGGTATCTTATAATTAAGGTATTGTCCGATGATGCCTCGAGTATTGGGACAGCTATACCGCCCTAATACATTAACATGGTGTTTATTGCTTGTAATACCGAGAAGTCATAGGTCGTGTTCGCGTGACGTGTGATTATATTCATTACTTAGTCCTATTTTTAACGACATGAATGATCAAGATAACTTCCACAACGATATTCCCCACAGCGAAGAAGGTCGAGGAACCAAAGTAGACTGAGACGATGTAAAAAGCTAGGAGACCTAGCAGGATCCAGAGCACCATAAACCTCCCAGCAACACTGATCGCATTCGACTTCACTTGAACACTCTCCCTACGCTTAGACCTACTCCCAACATACAGGTAAACCCCAACCACAACAAGGAAAACGATGCTCCAAGAGATGCTGATGATCCACCAAGTGAAAAGGTCAAGAAGCAAACAAGTCACCCCCATCAATACCTACAGATCTTGTAGAAGAACACCTTCGCCTCATCCACCAGCAAAAGATACGTGGCAACCATAAGGATCAGTAATACCCAATACCCCGTCGGAAGCGGAACCATACCTATGAACGCGCCGAAAGGCGTGAAGGGGAAGATCGTCCCAAACGCGACGAACGCCAAAATGAACGCCGTCATCCACTTCCCTGGGCGACTAGTGAAGAAGGGCAGACGCCTCGTCCTGATAACGAACATGATCAATACCTCGGTCCAGAATGACTCCACGAACCACCCGCTCTGGAATATCGCAGCCGCGTGAGCCCCACCAACCGAGCTGCCGAAGATGAAGAGCATGATGCCGAATGTGAGGAAGTCATAGATGGAGCTGAATGGGCCGAAGAACAATGTATATTTTCTGACGAAGTCTATGTCCCACTTCCTCGGCATCTTCGTGTACTCCTCATCCACGTTATCGGTGGGAATCATCATGTTCGACATATCGTAGAGCAGGTTCATGAACAGAATCTGTATCGGCAGCATCGGGAGGAACGGGAGGAAGATGGAGGCCGCAGCGGCGCTGAACATGTTACCGAAGTTCGAACTCGTCCCCATCAACACGTATTTTATCGTGTTGCCGAAGATCTTCCGCCCCTCCTCAACTCCGCCGGCGAGTACCAGTAGATCCTTGTCGAGGAGCACGATATCCGCGGCGTCCTTCGCGACGTCGACCGCCGTGTCGACGGATATGCCTACATCCGCCTCATACAGGGCCGGGGCGTCGTTGACTCCGTCCCCCATGAAGCCGACCGAGTGGTTGTTAGCCTTCAGAGCCTTGATGATGTCCAGCTTCTGATCGGGTGTGATCCTGGAGAAGATGGTGAACTTCTCCACCGCTAAGCGGAGCTCAGATGTGCTCATGCCGGAGAGATCCGAACCAGAAACAGCGCCGATTGATGACACCTTGATCTCTTCGCAGATCTTACTAGCCACAAGCTCGTTGTCCCCCGTCAGTATCTTCACATTGACGCCCATCTCCTTCAGAGTCGTGACGGCCTGATGGGCATCCGCCTTAACGGGGTCCGTGAACACGAGGAACCCGAGGAATGTTAGATCCATCTCATCCTCGACCCTGAAGGACTTCTTGAGTTCCACACCACGATACGCCACCGCGAGGACGCGGTAGCCCTGCAGTGAGAGGCTGGAGAACTTCGCGTTAATCGACCCCAGGTAACCGTCGATGGGCTCAATGTTCCCCGACGTCTGCGCATATCTGCACCTGGAAACAACCGACTCCGGTGCGCCCTTAGAGATCAGCGTATACTCGCCGTCTCTCCTTACTACAACAGACATCATTCTCCGCTGGTAGTCAAACGGGACCTCATCCACCTTGTCGTAGGGCTCCACGTTTCCCTTCACCCCGTTCCCGTCAGCGAACTCCCAGATCGCTATATCCATAGGGTTGCCGGTGACCTTCTCTCCCTGCACAACGTTGCTGCAGAGCAGAGAATAGGACATGATCCGCGGATCCCTGTCCCCCGTCAGCGAGTAGTAGTCCTTGAGCACGATCTTACCCTCCGTAAGCGTCCCCGTCTTGTCGGTGCAGAGCACATCCATGTTGCCGAAGTCCTCGATCGAAACCAGGCGCTTCACGATGACCTTCGACTTCGACATGTTCCTCGCACCCTGGGAGAGGCTGATCGTCACGATTGCGGGCATGAGCTCCGGCACCAGGCCCACCGCGACGGCGAGGCTGAACAGCAGGGAGTCAACCAGTGGGTGACCGAGAGCGGCGTTGATTACGAATATCCCAACCGTCAGCGCAAGCGTAAGCGTCATGAGGAGGGACCCGTACTTCCGGATGCCCTTCTGGAACTCCGTCTCGGGGTGTGACCGGATCAGGCTCCTCGATATTGCCCCGAAGTCCGTGTTCTTCCCTGTGGAGATGACGATGCCTCGGCCAGTCCCGTTCGCCACAACGCTGCTCATGAACAGGTAGTTGGTTAGCTGCTGGGGCGTTGGGCGTTGAAGAGTTAGGCTCTCAGAGCTCTTCTCTACGGGAAACGATTCCCCGGTGAGGGCAGATTCGTTTACGTGAAGATCCTTGGAGTCCACTATCCTGATGTCGGCTGGGACGATGTCCCCGACGTACACCGAGACGAGGTCGCCGGGGACAAGCTGGTTTGAGTTGATCTCTGAGGGCTTCCCATCCCTAGTCACGACGGCTTTGATGGATACCCGCTTCTGCAGGGACTCGACGGTCTTCTCCGCCCTGTACTCGTTGACGAAGCCCAGAGTCACGGCTACGGCGATCATCGCGAGTATGGAGATTGATTGCTCGGGCTGTTGGAAGAAGAATGACACCGCGGCGCATGCGACTAGGATGGCGAAGATCGGGTTTTTGAACTGCCTGACGAGGATTGGGGTCCAGCTGAATTGCTGTCTCTCAAACTCGTTGTATCCGTATTTTTTTAGCCTGATTTGGGCTTCCTGTTCAGATAATCCGCTGGAGCCTGTTTCGAGGGCCTGGTAGAGGTCGGCTGGGGTGGTTGACCAGTAGTCTTTGCGCTCCGAGGAAACTGTTTTCGCTGATAAGGGTCTGAATCCGCCTCAAAGTTCACCACTACGCGTGAAGCCCGATTTAGGTATTACGCAAAGACTAGTGGGAACGGGTTGTATCTCTTCGAGAAGCTTTACAAGACAACTTGGAAAAGTTTGAGGTTTTATCTCTTAATGTAGAGATCTGAATATTTTTTAGAGGTAGGGTTCTTCGTGGATGTCTATTCTGCTAATGTTTGGATAAGCGCCTTTTATGGTCGCCTCAAGCTTCTCAGATATCGCATGCGTCTGTTCTATACTCAGGTCAGGGTCAAAAAAGCATTTGAGAATGATGTGCAAGCCGTCACCGACCCTCCTAATTTCTATGCCCTGAACGTCCCTGATCTCCGTGAAACCCCTGGCGGCATCCTCAATATAGCCCCTCATCTCTGTCCCAGTCTCAGTCAACTCCCTAGAAACTATGTCTGAAGCGCTTTCTATGTGCACGGTTATCCCCGAGATGCCTTGGCTAGCTTCCTTTAGCTTTTTCTCGACGCCATCAGCTATCTCATGCGCCTGCTTCACGGTCCTGTTGGCAGCTACCTCGAGGTGAAAGTCAAGATACGTTTTCCCGTCGACCTCCTGTATATGGATGTTGTGAACACCCCTGCAGCCAGGCGCCGCCTCAGCTACTTCCTTTACGAGATCCGAGAGATCATGCGTGTTTCTCCCGACGGGCTCCGTGTGAACCGTTACCCTAGCGTTTGGCAGAATGGTTCTCACCTCCTCCTCGGCGTGTGATGCTATTTTGTGGACATCTTCGAACCTGAGGTTTCTGTCGATTGAGACGTGCATGGAGACCTCGTAGTTTTTCCCGATCACTCGGACGCTAATCTGGTGGCAGTTCTTGACGTCGTTTAATGATTCGACTCTTTTCTTTATTGTTTTCGCGATTTCTTTCTCTGATCTTTCAACTAAAGGAAGCGGCAAAACTTGGTCTCACTCCGATTTCACACTTATAAAATAAAGGTGTCTATTAATACTCTTTTTGGAAATGATTTTTCAGGTTCGCGCGCCGTAAGTGTTTTATTTAATTAAAACTGGCGGGTTCGGAGGGATTCGAACCCTCGGCCAACGGCTTAAGAGGCCGCCGCTCTACCTTGCTGAGCTACGAACCCGGTCGCCAACACTCATGCAAGCATTCAAATTTAAAGGTTTCAGCCACATTGGGTTCTTAAAAATGAGGAGATTACTTGATTAATTTGACCTTTGAGGGCTCAACGCCTTCGGCAGCTAACTGTGTTAAGGACTTCACCTCACCACCAGCTGCCTTGATCTTTTCCTTAGCCTCCTCGCTAAAGGAGAAAGCCGCGACAGTTACAGAGTGTTCAAGGCTGCCGGATGCGAGGACCTTACCGGGTACGGCGGCTATCTCACCTTCCTTAGTAAGCCGGTTTATAGCGCTCAGGTTGACGTCAACCCTGATCCTTTTCGGTTTGTTGAGCTCCTCGGCGAGGGCACCCCAGATGGGCTGACCTGTCTTCTTCTTCGCAGTCTTTAGCTCTCTTATAGTCTTCTCAAGTTCACTGTTCATCAAAGGTTGGTTCACTTCCTGTTCCGCCACCCTCTTCTCCCTCTTCCTCCTCCTCAAACTCGCCGGAGCCAATGCTGTAGAGGTGGCGGCCCACCTCGGTTGGTGCCTCGAAATCCTCTATCTCTTCGTGGAGCTCGTTTGCATCGATTTTTCGCTTAAATTCCTCGAGCTTAGAATTGAGAACCTTCACCGCTTCTGTGACGATCTTCTCTGGTGGAAGTGCACCCGTTGATTCGACCGTGAAGACGAATTCATCCATCTTCATGTGGTCTCTGAGGGTGTCTTCCTTTAAGAGGCTAGAGCAAGTAGGGCTTCGATTGAATGCCTGGATGTCTATGACTTTTACTGTGTCCTTCTTGGCTAGTACGACGCCCTTAGGTGACTCCTCGAGACACTTAGCGGCGGTCGTAGAGTCAGTCTTTATGTCAGCGGCATTCTGGTATATCGCCATAGCGACAGGACTCCACTTTGTGTGGTTGTGACCCTTCCCTAGTTGAGCGTATGCCTCAAGGCTTATGGATTGGCCAGGTGCAAGTTTAGCTAAGGGGATGTACGGAGTCACCGGGGTAATAGCGGGATCGACTGGTTGTAGATCACCGGAGTAGACTGTCTTCTTCTCATCCTCAGCTTTTACACTTAGGCTGAGGGTTACACGGCACTTCGGGCAGCCAAGGTCGGCCTTGCAATCACATTCCGCTGGCAGCTTGTAGTGTTCCAAATCGGTCTTGAGAGGTACAAGCCCTATACGATGAGCTAGAATCTCATCTGGGACGACGCTTGTATTATCATAGTAGAAGATATCCTCGATAGCCATTGTTGGGACTTCGCTGATCATGGTTCTACGTAGTGCGTTGGCGAAGGCGTTGTCTATCCCATCTACGATGAAACGGATGGTGTCCTCGTTTACGCTTAGTACGGTTACCTTCATTGCAGCACCACCAGCTTACGGCCTTCTGCCTCTCCTTCCCCCGGGCTTCCTTGTACCGTCGTGGGGAACGGGGGTGACCTCTTCGATGCGCCCGATCCTGAACCCGCTTCGGGCTAGGATACGGATTGCGGCTTGCGCTCCAGGGCCCGGCGTCTTGGAGCCGCTGCCTCCGGGTGCGCGTACTTTGATGTGTATGCCAGTGACACCCTTGTCACGGCCCCAGTCAGCTATCTGCTGGGCGGCCTTCATCGCGGCGTAGGGGCTTGGCTTGAGCCTATCAGCCTTGACGAACATACCACCCGTGGCAAAGCCGAGGGTCTCGGCGCCAGTGAGGTCTGTCATGTGGATGATCGTGTTATTGAAGCTACTGAAGACGTGGACTATCGCCCACTTATCAGCTGATGGCGGAGGGCTTGTGGTCGTTGCAGGCGTAGGTGCCGGGGCCGTTGTTGGGATTATAGTTTCATTACTCAACTTTATTTCCTCCAGCGATCTCGTTAACCGCCATCTCTCGGCGGAGTGGATGATCCTTATTGCTGTATGGGCTCACGTCGGTGTAATCGATCGTCTTCTCATCATCGATGAGAACGTGGTAGCCGGGCACTCTTACCTCTTTACCTGAGATGCTTATGTGACCATGAGCTATGAGCTGCCTCGCTTGCCAGAGGCTCTTAGCCATTCCCTTCCTGAAGATGAAGGTCTGGAGTCGACGCTCCATGATGTCTTCGATACTCAGGGTAAGGATGTCGTCCAGCGTTCCATTAGGCTGGACGAGCCCCATCTTGTAGAGCTTTCCTATCATCTCTTTCTCCTGCTTCTCGCGCTCCGTTGCTGTCTGGGCGAGGAGGCCACGAGCCCTGCGGCGTAGACTGCTGAGCTTAGTCCTCATACGCCAGAGTTCGCGCTTGTTACGTAGCCCATAGGCGCCGAGGAGCTTTAGCTCCTCCATGAACATCTCGGTGTTATAGGGGACGCGGGGAGTTGTGTATTTCTTATGTTGCTTCTTGGGGTCTCCCATGCTCCTACTCCTCCTTCTTCGCGGCTGCAGATGTCTGTTGCAGCTGCTTTTTTGTTACACCTACGCTTCGGCCTTTCCTGGCCGTGGTCTTAGTGTGCTGTCCACGGACTTTTATGCCTCTTGCGTGGCGTTCTCCCTTCCAGCTCCGAGTTTCCTTCATGAGCTCTAGTTCGTCCTTGGTCCTCATGTCCAAGTCGGAGGCGAGCAGGTGGTGGTCACCACCTGTTATGGGATCCTTTCTGTGATTGAGCATCCACTTGGGTAACCCCACCTTAACGGGGTCTTCAAGTGATTCCTCCAGACGCTTAACCTCGGCGTCGGAGAGGCTCCCCAACCTGTGGGTCGGATCTACGCCTACCGCCTTGGTCAAGGATAAGGCCATGCGTATGCCCATCCCCTTGATGTCGGAGATGGCGTACGGAACTGACTTCGTACCGTCGAGGTTCGTTCCGTGTAGCCTTACTATATAGTTGAATTCCCTTGACACTGCGGAAATCTCCCGACAGTTTGTAACTGTTGAACATAAAAACGTTGCCTAAAAATGTTCACAAACGCTTGTTAGTGCGACCTGCCACCCTAGAGTGTGATTGAGACACATGCATGCTCCAGTTCCTGATAGTATTCAATTCCAAACTGGGAAAATGGGCGTAGCCTAAATTGGAACCCTACGGATTTCTAATAGGCTCGCCGTAGGTGATCAGGGTGATGGTGCTTTTCACGTTGTCGAGGCGCCTTATCCTGTTGAAGACAACCTCCTTCACCTTCTCCATAGTGTCGGCTTCAACCTCGACGATGATGTCATAGATGCCATAGAGACTGTATATGTTCTTGATCTCCTTGGCGCCCTTCATCGCCTGGATGACCTCCGGCTCCTTACCCAACTCAGTGTTCAATAAAACGTATGCCTTCAAGGTCCTTCGATATCAACTTCGCTTCTGTACTATTTCAATCTCGTCATGCGTTCTAAGTTTTCGAACAACTGTTCGTTTCTCTAGGATTAAACGAATGCGTTATACACATTAGTACTGGTGTTCGTAATGTTAAGAAAGGGTCTTACTATACTTGTGATTGTGTTGGGGTCTATGTGTCTTCCAGTTGTATTGATCTTGGCTTGGCAAATAACTAGGACACATTAGAAGGTTTGAGACCACAAAGATAGTTAAGTCATATCTATATAGTGTTCAACAGATTAGAAAAATGTTCCAGCTTCTCGTAGACTTGCATAATTTCTCCCAGGTTTAACCTAGCGACCCTTTCATTTAGAATGGCCTCACTTAGTCCAAGCTGATCCACTGCACGTTTAGCTGCCTTTTTCGTCGACGGAAACTCCACCAATGAGGCGGATATCATCGCTTCCCTCAACGCGTTCCTGCTCTTTTTGTCCCTTTGATTTAATAACTGCTTCATCACCGCCTCAAATGGCTTTAGACCCTCCTTGGGCGACATCGCTAATATGAAAGTAGTTGTCTTTGGCTTAGGGTGATAGGATTCTTGTTTTACCTCTCTGATTATCTTTATTTCGTAGAAGAGGCGTGCTTCTAGGGTCAACTTGGTGTAATCAGGGTCACCCCTGTCGACGGTGAGGCTATGTGCTAGAGTCGATGGGACGATTAAGGAGGCGATACGGAATTTCAATCTCTTCAACCTGTGTAGAATAGCCTCAGTTATGGCATAAGGTGGGTTTGAGACTAGTACATCGAAAAAGGGTAGATAGACTGTGAGAGCATCCCCAAAAATTACTTCGACGTTTGCTGAATTAGAAAACCTCTCCTCTAAGAGAGGAATAAATTTCTGGTTCTTCTCGATGGCATATACCTTGGTAACTCGAGCTGCGAGCTCCGCGGTTATATTGCCAGCACCAGGGCCAATTTCCAGTACAGTATCGGATGCTCTGGGGTTGGACGCATCGATGAGTGCTTTGATGGATGATGAGTCAATAAGCTGTTGCTCATCTATGGAGGCCTCAGCAGTTAAACCAAATCTACTTAGGAGTTCGAGGGTCTGGTCTCTTAACACCTTAAGCACACCGATTAAAGGAGGTATCTGGGCTCTCCTTTAACACTCTTCACGATCTCAGATGCTGCTTCTACATCTTCATCCATACCTTCGATTAGGAGACGGACGCTGCCCTCAGCACCAGCAACTCCGCCAGCGGAGATTAGTGTCGACTGAACACCGCATAATACCTCAAGCGCCTCGATCTCCGTGAAGACAATTCCGGTGATAGGCCATATAGTGGGTCCATCGTTGTCTGGGTCCATGGTTAATCTGTGAAGCTCGTTAATGTCCTCGTAGACTAGCTTCTCAAGTCCAATTGGGATGACCAAAGTGATCTTCTTACCAATTATTGTACCTAGTACAGCGCCTACGGTACCACCGGTTCCTCCCGCGATGAGGACGCCCGCCATCTGCCCAACATAGTCGAGGGCGTTAGCACCCTTGATATAGACATCTCCCTTGCCCATGTATTGGACAGCGTTGTAACGATCCAACTCTTTGGCGATTTCTCCCTTCCTGAAAACGACATCAGGTATAAGCTCCCCCTGCTGCTCCTTCGCCTTATCGGGGACATTAGGCGTCGTTATTCCGCTTCTGTACCTTCGAATGTCAAACTTCTCTCCCCATAGCTCTTGCAGGACGTAGGCGTTCGTGGTCCCAGTTGCGACGACTACTATACCATCCTGCATGGCTCCTTGAACCTCGGGTAGAGCAGCAACACCCTTCGCGATAAGCCTCTTTGACTCTGCTACGGTAAGAATAACCTGCTTCTTCATTTTGCTTTCACTAGCACCGGGAGCCTCATGAATAAAAGGGATTCCCGTGGGAACCCCTATAACATGGACGCTTGAGATATGCCTCGTCGAGAGATGTTTGAGGACCCAATAGGTAGGATAAACAGTAACCTTGAGGCTTGGAAGGCAGGGCTCAAGGATCCGCAGGCAGCACAGGGGAAAGTGTTACGTGACCTGCTCAGGGGATACTGCAATACCGAATACGGGAGAAGTCACGATGCAGCTGAAGTATCTTCGATAGAGAATTACAGAAGGAACTTTCAATCAGTCTCATACAAAGACCTTGAGCCCTGGTTCGAGAAGGTCCGAAACGAGGGCTATGAGGCCTTCCTTGACGAGGAACCTCTAACTTGGGTTATGACCAGGGGAACAACAGGGCAGTCGAAGGTAATCCCTGTCACACAGAGACACCTGCAGGACCTCATAAGGTGCGGGTCGAGAGGTGTCCTTAACTTTGCCATGAGAAACGGGGAGCTCTCACTCCTATCCGGAGGCGTTCTTAATCTCCAATTCCCTAGCAATATACGTATCTTAACCCAAGGTGAAAAGGAGGTCGTTTACGGATTCAGCTCCGGAACATATGCAAAACTGAACCCTATGATGGCGGGGCTCGGTCTCATCCCACGCCAGGAGGAGATCGACGCCCTCCAGACGGACCTCACACCCGAAGGATGGGAGAAACGCTACGAGTTCATCTACCAGAAGGCTAAGGAGAAGGAGGTCGTCAGCATAATAGGCGTAGCACCCGTCCAGACTGGTTTCGCAAGATATGTTAAGAAGAAACATGGGATTTACCCTCGGGACCTTTGGAAAATCAAAGTAATATATAGCACCAGCGTCGCTAAGATTCAACAAAACTACGCGCCCAAGCTGAAAATAATGTACGGTCAGGTGCCTGTCATTGAGATGTACACCGCCACAGAGGGGGCCTTCGCCCAGCAGAGAGACGACTTACCCTACATATCCCCAAACTACGACGTCTATCTGTTCGAGGTCGAGACAGGTTCTGGTTTTAAGATGCTGCATGAGATGCGGCGTGGTGAGTGGGGGAGGATCATTATCTCTACTTCGATGTTGCCCCGGTATCGTCAGGGTGACTTGGTCGAGGCGATGGGGAAAAACTACTTCCAGATTTTTGGCAGGGATAAACGGAGCGTTGTGCTAGAGCATTGTATCTGGCAATTGCTGGTTGGCTGGGGCCTCTAAGTGCGCGGGTGCCCACCCCTACTCATGAGGGCATTCACAATGATCCAGGCACCAATCAATATTATCAGTAAAGCCCACCAATTAGCTAAGCCCAGATATGAGCTTATGCCAATCATTGTGACTATGACTCCCCCTATTATTAGCCCACTTGAGGCGCGCCAGTTACTCGTCTGGATATAAAGCATGAGGCCTCGGAGAATCATGATGATTCCGAGCCCCGCCATGAACCAGCTCCACCATCGATTATCGACTATGTAATTGTACTGTTGAAGCAGGAAAGTGATGCCCAACCATAGTACTATTAGGCCACCCATGAGGGCGCCCCACATGGAGCCTGAGCCTTCATTCTTTTCACCCTTCTCGTCTTTCTCCCCCCTAGAGTCCTTCTCATTCTTCTCCCCCTTTTCGCTCTTCTCGTCGTGGGGGCGTCTGTAGACTACCTTTTCCTCAGACTTTATACTCTGACCGCAGTATGGGCAGAAAATTGCGTCATCTTTGACCTCTTTACCGCACTTCGGGCAGTATGGCATAATACTTCACCTATTCAATCTGTGAGAATTTGCCTCCGCTTAAAAGGCTATAGATTAACATTTCATTTGCGGGTAATTCTTATCAAGGCTATTAAAGCTGTGCCGACAAGCATTAGGCTGCTCAGGATGAACTAGCGTGCGCACAGTCAGGGCGAGAAATACGCCGAGCAAGACTAGAAGGTGCCTAAGAAAGCGTTTCAACCTATCCAAAGCCGACAATATGCTGAGACGGGTGTCCCACGGCTGATAAACTTTAAGAGAAAATTTTAGCCTATTTTAGGCTAGCATTCATTCTGTCTTGTGAAATTTTAAAAAAGGGTTGAGTAGTCTTACAGGACTACAGTCTTCATCTCGTCCGCCTTGAGTAGCCTCTGCCAGTTTGTTGCGACGGTGGTCTGGATCTCGTTGACCTCAACCTCTGTCATATGGCGGAATCGCGACTGGGGCTTCAGATACTCACTAACGGGCTTAAGCTCCTTCGGCTTATAGTTAAGCTTGAAGGATGTACCGTGTTCGATCTCGTAGAGAGGCCACATACCCGATTGGACGCCGGCGCGAGCGAGTTCAACCGTCTTTGCTGGGTCAAAGCGCCATCCAACTGGACATGGACTCTGTATAAGTATTAATCTGAAGCCTTCGATGTCCTTGGCGTATTTGACCTTCTGCATGAGGTCCTCGGGGAAGGCTACAGAGGCAGTTGCTATGTATGGAACGTAGTGGGCTGCGAATATCATCGGTATGTTCTTCTTTGGTTCAGCCTTGCCTCTGCTGTTCGGACCAACCGGGTTCGTGGTTGTCTCCGCGTACTTCGGGGTGCCTCCACTCCTCTGGCCACCTGTGTTCATGTATGCTTCGTTGTCCTTTGTGATAACGAGGATGTTCTCATTGCGCTCAGCGGCTGCTGATAGGCCCTGGAAGCCGATGTCGTATGTTCCGCCATCTCCGAAGAAGGCGACGGCCTTGACGTCCGTTCTGCCGAGGGCCTTTAGGCCACGTGATGTACCAGTCAGGGACGCGCCTCCGCCCTCGAAAACTGAGCCGGCGGTTGGTTGCATTGTGACGTGGTCTGGGCAGCACGGAATGCCGTGCCGAATTATATTTGCGCCAAGGACCTTGAAGGTGAGCCTCGCAGCCATGGCGGCACCGCAACCCTGGCAAGTGCTGCCAGGCGCTATGATCCTCTCTTCCATGGGAACCTGGGCTCTCGTCATTCTCTCAGTACTCATTTCATATTACCTCCTAAACCCACTGGATGGAAGCATCAAGCTTCTCACCCTTCGCTACCTTCAGGGTCTTCTCCCCGATTTTGTACATATCGTCGATACGTACCTCCTTTCCGCTGAGACCTCCGATGAAGCAAAGGATTGGTGTCTTCTTAGCCTCATCGTAGAGTGTGCTCCTCATCTGGTGGAAGACTGGGCCCCCCATTCCCGGTTGGCAGCTGCGGTCGAAAATACCGATGGCGCCTACACTCTTAGCGATCTCCTGGAAGTCATTTCTTGGGAAGGGCAGGAAGCTCCTGATCTTTATTAACCCAACCTTCTTGCCGTCAGCCCAGAGTTTGTCGATCGCTGCCATCGTGGTTCCTGCGATCGTGCCCATCGCTGTGATGACGCAATCTGCGCCCTCAACACGGTACGGTTCGATCATTCCATTACCATATGTGCGACCGAATTTCTTGCCCCAATCGGCGAAGACCTCTTTGATTACGGTCTCACCGTTGAGAGCTGCCTGGTGGTGCATCTGCCATGGCTTCATTGGGTCTCCTTCACCCCAGCCTCTTGCGAAAGATTTAGGATCAGCCTCATCGGGTAGGATGCTCGGCATTGGCTTGTAGGGTGGGAGGAATTTATCGATGTCCTCTTGCGCAGGGATCTCTACGGGCTCAGCAGTGTAGCTGAGGACGTAACCGTCGTAGCCAACAGCGACTGGGAGACGGATTCTTTTATCCTCAGCGATTTTGTAAGCCATTACCACACTGTCGAGGATTTCTTGTGCGTTCTCCACATAAAGATGGAGCCAACCCTGCCATTGTTGTGACATTAAATCACTGTGGTCAGGCTGCATGCTCTTCACTCCACGGTGGACAACCGCCATAACTAGAGGTAGCCTCTTACTGGCAGTCTCCTGCATTGGATGGTGCATGTAGAGGAGGCCTGGGCCTGATGTGCATGTAAAGCTACGTGCCCCAACAGCCTCCGCGGCTTGGACGATTACCTGAGAGCTAAGCTCGCCTTCAGCATTCACGAACTCGAAACCAGGCAGCTCTCCGGACGCATAGATCTCCGAGAGGTACTCGGTGATCGTGGTCTGTGGTGTGATGGGGAAAACTGCAGCAACCTTTACGCGAGCTAGTTTACAAGCTGTTGCCGTTGCTTTGTTACCGACCATTACTTCGTATGACATTTCATTATCCTCCTTACGAGCCCTCGACCCTCTTCATCTCGATAGCTTTGACTGGACACTCGTTAGCGCAAACTCCGCAGCCCTTACAGGCGCGGTCAATCATGGAGGGCTTATTGTTCGCCTTCCATTCAAGAGCGGCCTCGGGGCAAAAGATCCAGCACGTTTTGCATCCAATGCACTTCTCCTCATTTATAATGGGGTAGAAGACACGCCAGCTGCTGACATCCTTAAGAGTACCATACCCACCGACTTCAAGGTCGACCTTCATCTTAGGAGCGACCCTGTTCTTCGCGGGAACCCAAGACGAGACTTTATCGTAACTCATCCTGACAGCGGCTATATTCATATCGCCAAGCCTACCCGGGAAGTACTTCTTGATAGCTTTCTCCACGGACTCGAGCTTGACAACACCAGTTGCCTTGGCGAAGGCGCCGAGAAGCGCAGTATTCGTGATGGGCCTACCGAGAGTCTCCAGCGCGATGCTGGTAGCATCTACAGTAGCGATGTTTATGTCGCCCGCGAGTTCGCTCTTCTCAGGTGCGAACTGTACGTTCAGCAGTACCTGTCCATTTGGCTTCAAGTCATTAGCTACAGCCTGCTGTAGGCTGATAAGTGGGTCGAAGCAGAGACTGATATTCGGGTTATGTACTAGCTCCCTTTCCCTGACACGCACATCATCAATGCGGACGTAGGCGGTTAGGGGTGCTCCACGCCTCTCGGTGCCGTACATGGGGATGGCCTGACTGTATTTGCCCTCCTCATAGGCTGCCGTGGCGATGATCCTAGAGGCGGTGACGGCCCCTTGGCCGCCCCTGCCGTGCAACCTTATTTCAATCACGGGTCATTTTTCCCTCAGTGATTCGTTACCACCTTAACTCTTGACTGTTAGAAGAGTAACGATTCCGTAATGAGTCAACTAAGAAGGATTTAAAGCTTGACTAAGAAATCTTCATTTGATGAAAAAAAGGGTTAGCAACAATCAAAATGTCTATAATGAGTAATAATAACGAGTATTAAGTTAAAAATGTTCAAGAAATTGGTTTTAATTCAATCATTCGACTCAATATACGGAAGTATATATTTAGATTGAATCGAAAATATGGTAATTATCTCCAATTTATACATGTTTTCTATTTATGTAAAACAAATAAAACTAAACAAATATACTTAAGCCAAAAATTTCTATAACTCATTTTGGTTGAAGATTTAAATTAGCGTTTGTTAATGGTTTGTGGACCAAGCTTGATGGCGGAGAAGGAGCAGGGTTTCCGCAAGATGCTAGAGAAGAGCATAGTCGAGAACATTCGCATTGAACACCCAGTCGTTCTAAAGGGTCAGTACGAAACTGCATACAGTTTACTTAAGGATGCTCTAGACACAGGGATAACACCGTGCCTCATAGGGCCACCAGGTGTTGGTAAGAGTCTTTTAGCCCGCAAAGTCGCAGAGGATACGGCGCGTAGCTTCCATGAAGTCTTCTTTGACGAAAACGTGACGCCGAGTCGCCTCATCGGCAGCTTCGATCCGGCACTGGTGGTCCGTAGTGGAAGAAATATCAGTAGCTTCGAGCCAGGCCCACTAATTCGGGCTATGGTGGAGGGGGGCCTCTTCGTCGCCCACGAGCTAAACCGAGCAACGGAGTTCTGCCAGAACAGCCTTATTGCCCCTCTCGAAGAGAGACACTACCACCTTTTTCCCCTCGGCATGGTGAAGGCTCAAGAAAGTTTCGCCTTCGTGGCTACTCAGAACCCAATCGAGACATCCGGAACCTACAGACTCAGCAGAGTTCTGGTTGACCGAATCGGTTGCTGGATAAGGCTCACCTACCCTACAAAGGAAACCGAGCTTGAAATCCTCAAGGAGAATACACCAGCATTTAGTCTCCCAGTAAGTACCCTCGACAAGATTTACGAGATCGTCAAGACCACACGAGAGAGCTCAGTACTTGAGATCCCTGCTTCACCCCGAAGTGGAATATACCTCACGAGGTTAGTGAATAAATACCTCGAACGCTTCGAGTCAGAAGACGCAGCTATAAGGTTTTTTGCCCCTGCCGTTCTCGCCAAGGAAATGAAGGTCCGAGGCGAGGAAAGCAAGACAGTGGCGAAAGTCGTCGATGAGATAATAAAGAAGGTACTTGGCTAAGATGTCCAACTCCTCCTTGGAGTATCCCTTCCATTACGCGAACTACTTCATACCGGAGTTTATAGAGCGTATGAGGAAGAGCAGGGAGGTCGTCGAGAAGCCAAGCCCTAGGCAGAGCATAAACATGGGAAAGATACTCCTCCCAGGCTTTATGAGAAATGGATGCTTAACCTTCAGCGACCTTCTAAGGGCCGCTATCATCACAAGTCAAGTAGATAATCAGAGGATGGCGGAGAAGATCGCCCTAGATATTCTGACGAACGTCAACGAAGACGAGGAGGAAACAGAGGAGGATATGGATGCAGACCAGCTGCTTAGCCTCCTAAGTAAGAAGAGTCAGGAAGTATATGTCACCCCCCATGCTAAAGGGCTTGAGCAGAATATAGTGAATGATAACCCCAGTATAACAGGTCCGGAACAATTTACCAAGTTCAAGAACAAGCCTGATATTGGTGTGGGCCCTGGGGAGGACCGAATACTCAAGTTTGGTGCAAAGACGTTCAAGGAGGAACGAGATGAAAAGATGAGGAAACTCCTCGCTTACCTCCTTAAGGAGAAACTTCTAAAATTAGGTCGAGAGTTGGAGAGGAAGGATGACTGGAGTAGAGTGGCATCCATTCGACCATTCCAACCTGGTGATGATACTGACTCGATTGACGAGGATCGAAGCCTCGAGAACATCTTAGACCTTGGTCGGAAACTTGAGGAGATAAGACCCGAGGACTTCATGATGCTCAAGAGGAAGAAAAAGAACAGGAGCATCATATACATACAGGATATCAGTAACACTATGTTCTATGACTTTGAGGGTATCAACTCTGTAAACTACAGCATTCTAAGCCTTATTCCGCTTATGTGGGGATTACGTAACGACAAGTGGGGATTAATCCTCTATGAGAGTAACAGTCATATAATCAAGGAACTGAGTGACGAAATTGACCTAGAACCTATTCTTGAGCAACTCCTCGATATGATAACGATGACAACAACGCAGATGGAGTTCCGGTTCAGGGGAACAATAGACGGCTCCACCTGGGGTGGCACTATCCCAAATAAAAGTATCCAATGGGCTTACGACCAACTGACAGAGGCCTCAGAGCGAAGTGACCGTATCTGCTTTTACTTCAGCGATTTTGTATTAACTAATCCTGGTAAAGAGGACGATGAAAATAGAAAGAATTATGAAGTAATCCGAAACATGCTTGATGACGGTATTAGAGTATTCGCTGGGATTAGTCCACTCGCCCACAAGGAAATATTTAGACCCTATACCACTTCAGCTATAGATAAGCTCAAAAAATTGGGTGTCCCCATGGCCGACACATATATTCCGAGTCAATTTTTAGAACGTGCTCACTTATTCCTAGATGAAGCTTAAATTATAATCTTCTCTCAAATTGAGAGTAATCGCTTAAATTTTCTGTTACGGCGTCGGTGATGTTCTTCTCTGTTGATGTAAATAACTAATTATTCATTTTTAGTTGTTAGAGGGTTATTCTCGGATTGCAGTGAAATGGTATTCACTGAATTATGACTTAAGGGATATTACGCAAGCGAATCCTCCGAGTTGATCTAGACGGGTAGATATAGGGGTGTTTTGTTTCAAGATAGTTACATTCGCTCCGAAGTTTCTAGCTATCTGCATTATACTTTGATATCGTCGATTTCTCTGGTTTCTCAGATTAAATTCTTCAGTTACAAAAATCGCTATGATATTTTTGTCAGAGTTAAGAGCAGAATATAATTCTTCTATCGTATAAAGTACAGTGTCTTCTACAATCGCTTTATCTAGAAGATTAAGGAGTTTAACTTCCGTATCTTCAGTCACGTATTTGAGAGCTTCTTGAATTTTATTTTCTTTTATTAGCTGGATTACTTCTATTTTGGTTCCTGCTTTACCTATTAGATGCCTCATAGGCACCTTAACTTTTAACCATTTATGATGCTTAGTAATATAATCCGTTAATCGGGATTCGTAATTTGTTCTTTCTTCAGAGGTTATTATAACTCCTGTAAATCCCTGTTTTATCAAGTTTCTAATATTTTCCACTATCGCTTCATGGAACTTGTTAGCTGATTTCTCGTCGACTACATTTCTCTCGATTTCTTTAGACGGTTTCACTGATTCGCTGTAAATTGTCCAAAAGGTGGCTTTTTCCTCACTGAGGCCGATTAGTATTGCGGTCGGGTATCCGCGTCGGCCTCGTCTAGGCATCATTATTTCCTCGGTCTGTAGCCAGTTAGGCGCTTGTGATTCCCACAGAAAATATTTTGGATGCCTTCATCGTTTATAAGGCCGTCCCTCTTGAGACTTTGGATAGCGTTGTATTGTTCTTCGAGGATATTGTAACGGAAGCCGCGGGGGAAGAAAGTCGAGTCTGTACCGAAAAGTATCTTGTTTGGGCCTCCGGCACGTATCGCATGGCGAAAAATGTCCTTCAGAGTGAGATCTTGGGGCAAATATTTCATCCAAACATTACTTCCGCTGCTATCCATGTAGACATTATCTGTCTGATATTGCAGGAGGAGAACCTCACGGAACCAGCCAGCGCCAAAGTGCGCTATCATGAAGTTAAGTTCAGGAAAGTCTCGTGCGGGTGTCTGAATATCCATTGGGTTACCACTTCGTAAGTCTGCGTCCCCTCCAATACTGACTCCGAAGTGGCATATGACGAGCATCTTATGTTTGAGTACCTCCTCATAGATTGGGTATAATCGCTCATCGTAGACGTGTATACCCCTCCAATTACTTGGATAGAGCTTTATTCCATAAAATCCGTCATCTGCAGCTTTCTTTATCTTCTTTGTGGCCTCAGAGTCGTCGGGTTGGATATTCAGGTAGCCTAAGAAATATCCAGGGAACCTTCGTCTGGCCTCCATAAACTCGTCATAGGTCTCGGGGCCAATCATGAATCCGGCACTGCTCACTCCATACCTGTCGAGTTCGTCGGCCCACCTCTGAGCCGCATCGAAGTTCTCATCAGGAATTTCTATGTTTTTGATGTCTGTCCTCGTCTGCGTACGCTGCTGGAAACTTGTCATGGTACGTCCCCTTAGTGACCATGCCTTAATGGACCCCGCAGTCATGAAATGCGCGTGGGCGTCGACGACTTCTATACCAAGCCTTGATTTCAAACCATCATGCTCCGATTAGGTTGCTTAGTTCTGGTTGGAGGATATCAAGCTTCTCGAAATTTTGGATGCGGGAAGGTTGAAGAGCATCCTAAGCGAAGTTATCTTCATGTTCTCCCTGACTCCTAAGAACGCGAATGAGAACCCAGTGTCGACGATTTACGCAGTCGAGGGCGCCAATGGGAACGATGGCTCCCTCAACAGGTTACTCGAACTAATGGACATCGAGGGGCTCAAGTTCTACAAGTCGAAGAGAAATGGCTCTTTGCAAGGCCCCTCAGGCTTGATAGCCGAAGACGATGTTGTCATCGTGAAGGTTAACAGCCAATGGGACGAATATGGAATGACTAACACTGACCTCGTCAAGGCCGTTACGGCTGCAGTTCTAGCCCACCCAGATGGGTTCAGTGGGGAAGTAGTCATCGCTGACAATGGGCAAGCCCAATACGGGAGTTCGGGGCATGGCGGAAGCCTCGACTATACCGTCAACAACGCTGAGGATAGGCGTCAGTCAGTAAGGATTGTCGCCGACTCATTCAAGGGCTTGGGGCTGGTCTCGACCTACCTCTGGGATACAATCACCGAGAAGCAGGTGAAGGAGTACTCAGAGGGAAATGATGAGGATGGCTACATAATCGCTGAAACTGCAGATCCCCTTACGGGGGTGCTACCCAGCTACCCAAAGTTCAAAACTCTTCATGGTACACGTATTAGCTTCAAGAAAGGAATATGGGACCCAAAAAGGAGGGTCTATCAGGTAGGGCTTTTAAAAGTTCTGAACCTCCCGGTTCTTAAATCTCACTTCATTTACGGAGTTACCGGTGCGGTGAAGCATTACATGGGAGTACCAAGCGATAAGCTAACCTCAGCCAGGGGATTCAGGACTCACATGACAGTGGGAAAGGGGGGAATGGGCACATTAATGACGGAAACAAGGGTCCCGGCACTCAATATAGTCGACGCCATTCACGTTAACTGCAAACCAGGGACTGGTCCTAAAACGCCTTTCGACGGTGCAACATACGCTGGAGTAATTGCTGCTTGCGAAGACCCAGTCGCTCTAGACTATTGGGCTTCCAAGAATATTCTCTGCACACTTGGAAAAAAGGTCCATAAGGTCGATGTTTCCCTTTTCGATCCCGACAATAAGACTACAGGTTGTTTTGGTGACTGGTTGAGATTGGCTGCAGTGGAATTGAATGAGGCGGGGCAGCCCTTCACATGTAACGAGGAGCAAATAGCTGTAAAAGTAGCAGGTAAGAACCTCTAAAATCTATTGGATTTTTTAGGTATTCAACATTTTTTGGAATATTTATTTTGGTGCGACCGCCGGGATTTGAACCCGGGTTACTGGCTTGGAAGGCCAGAATCCTAACCACTAGACTACAGTCGCCCGGGAAGAGAATTATGGGGGTTGTTAAAATGCTTAACCCTCGATGGGGATAAGGATCTCGGTTGTCCAGACCTCTTGGGCATCTTCATCTATGAGACTCCCTGTGCTAAGACCGAAAGTGTCGGGTTGATAGACTGCTTCCATGTGGCAGAAGTGATGAGTGACCGGTTTGAGCCCGCGCTGCTGTAGATGTTTTTGGAGTTCCTCGTAGTAATACTCAGGAGAATGGGTCGTGCCTGAGTATACGATGAACCCCGCTCTGATCTCTGGTAGTTTCTTCGTCTTGAGGTTAGGCACATCCTTGTCTACAGGAACGAGTACCTCCCTTCGGCAGCCTTGTGTATCCTTGGGATCGTAATAAATGATCATTGTTGGGTCGCTGACTTTGACTCCCTTCTCGTGGGCCTCAGCGTTGAGTTTTGCGAATGCTTCAGCCTCGTTCTCACCTGGCTTAAGCTCTCGGTAGGCTACAAGCTGATTCGCAAGAGTCTTAACGCCTATCTTTACTATCATTGGCTCCCTACAGGGGATGGAGGTTTAAAACCATTATGCGTAGAGGTTTATTGGCTTCTCTAGGCGGCTGAGCAGAACTATATTGCTCTCATACTGCTCATCTATAATTTTGTAGCCCGTTTCCTCTGCGAGTTTCTTACCGAAGGCGAGTATTTCCTCATAACTTGCCATCTCATTGTAGGCGAAGCGCTTCCTCGCGAATCCGACACTCATCGCCCCCTTTGGCTCGATGTAAGTAGGATTAGCCCTCTTGACAAGCTCTGCATAGCTGTTGATGTTACCCATATTCAACTTCGGGACAAGAGTGTGTCGAATCACTGTTGGGCAATTAAAGCTCTTTAAAAGTTCAAGGGTCTCCATCACCTTCGCCCAGGCACCATTAATCATCGGACGGCACGTTGACTCATAGGTATTCTCATCCGGAGCGCAAAGACTGACGTATAGCTGACTCGGCTCGGTTCCGAGGTTTCGGAGCGCTTCTGGGTCTGTACCGTTTGTGACTATGAAGACGGTGTGGAATCCATGTGACTTGAAGCTCCTTATGAGATCGCTGAGGTGTTTGTAGAGGGTGGGCTCCCCTTCTAGACTTATAGCCACATGGATTGGGTTGAGGGCCTCCTTAAGGTATGTCTCGGTGACCTTCGGGTTGCCTCCAAAACCATAGATGAGCTTTTGGTGGGCCGCTATTGCACCCTCTACAATCATGTCTGGATCGTCGCCTCCTTTGATGGGCTGGGTTTGCTCCCACCCGATCCCTAGCGTCTCTGGTGTTGCTCGCCAGCAGAAGACGCAGCTTTGTGTACAGTGGCCTAGGGTTGGAGTCATTTGGAGGCAGCGGTGTGTTGGGATGCCATAGAATCTCTGCTTGTAGCAGTGCTCCATCCCACTTGTTCGAAGCGCTTTACCTACCCAAGTGCAGTTTTTCACCGCACTGTGGGCTCCCACTAATCTGTAGCGCTGCCTCACATAGCGGTAACGTAGCTCCTCAGGGATACTCACAGATCAAGACTCGAGTGAGGCTGCTTATATCTAAGTCGAATTAGGCCCGAAGCCATGAAACTGAGAACATGTGTGTATCCAAAATGCTACTAGAAAAAGAAACTATTCCAGAGTCCACATGTCTAAGACACTCACTCAAAGCATAGGGATATTAGGATCTCGAAGAAATCACGCGCGCTGCCTTGTCCCGTTATTGGTGTAAAATGGTTTTAAATACACATTCCCGTTTTCAGCCAATAATAGAGCGTATTGACGAGAAGGATCATGAACCCGCTGATAGACCCATAAAGACTC